>UMJX01027968.1_pt1 | contig 40691 bp, 46 predicted proteins | sample 1966131 | NCBI WGS metagenome assembly UMJX01 (sample SAMEA4836162, study PRJEB28245) | human gut metagenome | biome: gut microbiome; material: fecal sample | place: Denmark | collected 2008 | reverse complement strand
TTTGAAAAAATAAACCTCCTTCAAACGCGGTGGGGTGCGTGCTGGGGTGGTTGGACTTGTTACGATAGTGACTTTTGTTAAAAGTTTGGGGGCTAAGGTCGGAGGTTTATTTTTTCAAAAGTAAAAATTTCTTTCTCCGAGTGGGGGTGGTGGTGTTTTGGGAATGTTTTTATTGTTGGGGTGTTTATAATGTAGTGAATTAGAAAGGGCGATTTGTGAGGATGACTCGAAAAGTGTGATTTGTGAGGAGGGCTCAGGAAAAGTGTGATTTGTGAGGATGACTCGAAAAGTGTGATTTGCGAGAGTGACTCGAAGAAGTGCGATTTGTGAGAATGAATCGAAAAAGTGTGATTTGTGAGAATAATTTGGAAAAGATTGCATAAAATATAAGTATATATAAACAAATGTGGAGGGTATATATTTATGGGGTATGAATATGTGAGAGAGACTGTGATTAAAGATAAAAGTGATAATGAGAAGAGGTTGGATTTGATTTTTAGTATTGTGAAAACTAAAAATGATTTGGAGGTTGCAAATAATAATTATGAATTTGCTGAAGGTAATTTGATTGATTATTTTTTATATGAGATAAAGGCAAATCAGGCTAAATTGGATTATTTATTAAATAGGGCAAAAGATGCTGGGTTAGAGTTAGACATGTTTAATTCTTTGTCTATAAAGAATAGTAATGCTGTGTAAGGGGAATTTGTATATGGATGGAAATTCTATAATAATTTTTTTGGCTTGTTTAATAGTACTTTTTATTATTGGAAAGATTTTTTATCTTCCTTTGAAAACTATTTTTAAGCTTATTGGAAACTCTATTTTAGGTGGAATTTTGATTTACATAGTTAATATAATAGGTAGTTCATTTGGTTTTCATATTGGGTTGAATGTTGGAACTTCTATTTTTGCTGGAATTTTAGGTGTGCCAGGTGTTATTTTTTTGATTATTTTAAAGTTAATTATATAGAGATGCTCAGATTAGCTAAAAAGGAATTTTAAATTAGATTAAATAAAATATATTAATTAAAAATATGTTAAAATAGATAAATAATTAGATATAATAAAAAATATATTAAAATAGATAAATAATTGTATAATAAAAAATAGAATTATTATATTGGGTTAATAGGATTAATATAAAAGTTCTTCTAAAAGTTTGAATTTATACTTTTAGAAGAACTTTTTAATAGTATTCCGAAATTTTCACATTTATTCTACAGTAACAGATTTTGCTAAGTTTCTAGGTTTATCTACATCTAAGCCTTTATTTTTAGAGATATAGTAAGCAAATAATTGTAAAGGTACTACAGATAATATTGGTGAGATTAATGGGTTGGTTTTAGGAATTGAAATTACACAATCAAAGTTATGATTTTCTAAATTTTGGTTTGTTATAACTAATGTTTTAGCTCCTCTGGTAATTACTTCTTGAATATTACTAATAGATTTTTTTACTAAATATTCATCAGTAAGTATACTAATAACATTAATGCCATTATCAATTAATGCAATAGGTCCATGTTTTAATTCACCTGATGCATATGCTTCAGAATGTATATATGATATTTCTTTTAATTTTAAAGAACCTTCTAGTGCAACATTATAATCAGTTCCTCTTCCTAAGAAAAACATGTCTTTTTCATTATAACAAGTATCTGCATAAGATTTTATTGTATCAGTGTTTTCTAATATTTCTGCGATTTTTTTAGGTAGGTCTAAAATATCTTGTTTCAAATCTTCTAAAGTAAATAGGGTAGAAGATGTGCTATTATCACAAGCTGAAGTGCTATTAGAAGTACTATTAGATGTTACAAATTCATTAATACCAAGTAATTCAGCAAAATGTATACCTAAAATTGCAAATAGAACAACTTGTGAAGTGTATGCTTTGGTTGAGGCAACAGCAATTTCTGGTCCTGCATGTGTATAAATTGTGTAATCAGCTTCACGGGTAATTGAACTTCCTATAACATTTGAGATTGCTATAGTTTTTGCTCCTTTAGATTTGGCAAGTTTTAGAGCTGCAATAGTGTCAGCTGTTTCACCAGATTGACTTACATATATGCATAATGTTTTGTCATCTATAATAGGGTCTCTATATCTAAATTCTGATGCTATGTCAACAACAGTTGGGATTTTGCATAATTTTTCTAAAATATTTTTTCCTACAAGGCCTGCATGCATTGCTGTACCACATGCTACAATATATATTTTATTTATTGATTTTAAATATTTTGATGTGATTTCTAAATCATCAAAATTACATGGTTCATTTGTTTTTAGTCTTGATCCTATTGTTTCACGAATTGAATTTGGTTGTTCATAAATTTCTTTTAACATAAAGTCTTCAAAACCATTTTTTTCAGCAGCTGACGCATCCCATTCAATATTTTTAATAGTTTTATTTATTGATTCCATATTTTGATTATAAAAATTAATTGAGTTTTTAGTTATAATTGCAAATTCGTTATCATCTAATAAATAGAAATCTTTTGTGTATGTTAATAGTGCTGGAATATCAGATGCAACAAAGTTTTCGTCAGATTTTGTTCCAATTACAAGTGGACTATCTTTTCTAGCGACAATAATAGTTTCTGGAATCAATGGGGACATTACCTCAATTGCATAACTTCCTTTCATTAATTTAGTTGCTTTGGTAACTGCTTCTAAAACTTTTATAGCTGAGTTTTCTATAGATTCTTCTTTAAAATCAGATGAATCTAGAACTATGTCATAACAAGAATCTGTATCACCATTATTTACATCAATATTAGGGTTGTTAAAATAATAGTGAATTAAATTTGGTATAACTTCTGTGTCTGTTTGTGAATAAAAAGTATAACCTTTATCTGCTAAAAATGAACGCAATTCATTATAATTTTCAATAATACCATTATGAACAACGGCAAATGTATTACTGTTATCAAAATGTGGGTGGGAGTTTTCTTTTGATGGTTTACCATGAGTAGCCCAACGTGTATGAGCTATTCCATAAGTTCCTTTTAAATCTTTGTATCCATCAAGATCTAAAATGTTTCTAACTCTTCCTTTATCTTTCATTGATTTTAATTCATTATTTTCTAATGTAGCAATACCTGCTGAGTCATAGCCTCTGTATTCTAAGGCTAAAAGTCCTTTTATTAAAATGTCGTTGGCTTTTTTGTTACCAACATAACCTATAATTCCACACATAAAAAAATCCTCCTAAAATTAATTTTTGAAATTAATTATAAAAGGTTACAATAATAGTGTTACAAAATATAAATAAGTATAATAATTTTTGCAACATAAATAAACCTACATAATAGCAGTTTTGTTCTAATGTTTCCATTAGGTTTTGTGTGCTATTTTTGACAGTAGATATGCCATAGAGCCATCCGCCGAGTCTTTCGATAAGCTCTATCCTCGTCAACAAACATGGAATGTGTGATTTGTTTGTCCAGGCGCTGTAACTTTGATAAAATAAACTCCTTTCTTGTAAAATTTTGTAACTTTTATAATTATGATATTATATTATACTAAGCATGAGAAATGTGCAAGTTTTTTGTTAATAATTTTAGAATTGAATTTATATTTGTACTATTTAAGTTTTTTTATATTTTATAATATAAAGCGTTAAATAATACTTGTATTACTAGAAAAAAGGTAAAAAGTAATTGTATTCATATTGATTATAATGTATAATTATAAGGTCAATAAATTTGGACGATCTCTTTTATTATGAATAAAAAATAAGATATGTGTCATTACCACATACATTTAAATTTTAAAACATTTTTACTTACAAATGACAGAGAAAAATAAAGTTAGTTAAATTGCAAAAATGTATAATAAAATAAATTTTAATTATTATGGAGGAAGTAATGTTTAATATAGAAGCAGAGTTGAAAAAATTGCCAAACAAACCTGGTGTGTACATTATGCATGATAAAGATGATAAAGTAATTTATGTTGGAAAGGCAATATCATTAAAAAATAGAGTAAGGCAATATTTTAGAAAAAATAATAAAACTAAAAGAATAGAAAACATGGTTTCATTAATAGACCATTTTGAATATATTGTAACAGATAATGAGGCAGAGGCTTTAATATTAGAGTGTAATCTAATAAAAAAGAATATGCCTAAATTTAATGTGCTTTTAAAAGATGACAAAACATATCCATATATAAAAGTAAATGTTCAGGCTGATTATCCAGATGTATATGTTACAAGAAGAATTCTAAATGATGGTGCTAAATATTTTGGACCATATGCTAATAGTGGTGCTGCTAAAGAAATGGCTGATTTTATAAAGGAAAAGTTTAAAATTAGACAATGTAGAAGTTTTAAATATAAAGATAGACCTTGTTTAAATTATCAAATAAAAAAGTGTTTTGCACCATGTATGGGTTATATAAGTAAAGAAGATTATAGAAAACAAATAAATGAGATTATTAGTATTTTAGATGGAAAAACAGATAAATTGGTAAAAGATTTAGAGTGTGAAATGAAAGATGCTTCTACTAAAATGAATTTTGAAAAAGCTGCATATATTAGAGATAAAATACTTGCTATTCAAAGAATTTCAGCAAAACAAAAGGTGTCTAATATTAATGAAAATGATATTGATGTTATTGGAATTGCAAGAAATGATTTTGAAGTTTGTATTGAAGTATTTTTTGTCAGAAATAGTAAAATGATAGGAAGAGAACATTATTTTTATAGAGAATTATTAGATGAATCAAATAATGATATTGTTTTAAATTTTATAAAACAATATTATATAGGAAGAGAAATTTTGCCTAGTAAAATTATGTGTAAATATGATATTGAAGATAAAGATGTAATTGAATTATTATTGACTCAGCAGGCTGATAAAAAGGTTGAAATAAAAACTCCTCAAAAAGGTGAGAAATTACGTTTAGTAGAAATGGCTGAAAATAATGCTAAAATAACATTAGATAATAAAGAGAAAGATAAATATAGTGTTGTTAATGAAATAAAAGAAGTTTTAAATTTAGATAAAACACCAAGAAAAATTGAAACTTTTGATATATCTAATATATCTGGTGAATTCATGGTTGCTGGTATGAGTGTTATGTTAGATGGTGTTATTAAGAAAAATCTAGCTAGAAGGTTTAAAATAAAAACTGTGGTTGGTCAAGATGATCCAAGATGTATGAATGAAGTTATAACAAGAAGATTAAAACAATCTTTAGAAAATCCAAATGGAGGGTTTGGAAATTTGCCAGATTTAATTTTTGTTGATGGTGGTATTACACAAATTCATGCTGCTGAAGAAGCGGTTAAAAGTGTTGGATTAGAAGGAAAAATTGGAATTTATGGAATGGTTAAAAATGATAAACATCAAACTAGGGCATTAATTAATGATAAAAGAGAAGAATTTAAAATTTCGGATGATTTAAAAAATACAATTACATTATTTCAAGATTCTGTTCATAACACAGCTATTGGATATCATAAAAAATTAAGAGATGCATCAATTACTAAATCTGTTTTAGATGATATTAAAGGAATTGGTACTATGAAAAAAGCTTTATTGCTTAAGAAGTTTGGCAGTGTTGAAAATATTGGTAAGGCTGATGTTGGGGAGATTGCTAAAATAAAAGGAATAAATGAGGAGTTGGCTTTAAATATTAAAAAACATATTATAGATAGTTACAATTTATAGTTTATACTATGTAACACTTTATATTGTAAAATAACATAATACTATATTAATATTGGATAATTACAAAGTGTTAAATATTATAATAGTTTAAAATACTGATTTTGTAGCTTTAAAATACAATTTGTAGCTCTAGAATTTTTTGAAAAAATCTGATATAATATAAATTATCTTATCAAAAATAATCTAAAAAGATAAAAATAGCAAAATGAAAACATTTCATAAACCTTAATATATGTGCATATAATCATAATAGCAGTGTTTTAAGGAGGAAAATTATGGAATACACAAATGATGTTATTTTTAATGTAAAATACCAAAGTGAATCTAGTAATGCAACTATTATTAAACATCCTAGATTACACAAAATTTTAGAAAAAATAGAAAAAGATAATTATTTTATATTAACAATGATAATAAGTATAACTATTTTATTTATTGATTGTTTAATTATTAAAAGATTTATAGAAATAGTAAGTTTATTGCAAATTAATTAAATATAAAAATATAATTCAATATAAAAATAATAGTAAATATTAATATATAAAGGAATGGTAGAAATTATGAAATTAGCAAATAATTGGAAAGATTACGAAATAATTGATATGGCAAATGGAGAAAAATTAGAGAGATGGAAAGATGTTGTTTTAGTTAGACCTGACCCACAAATAATATGGAAGGACAAGTCTTTTCCAGAGAAGTGGAATAGAGTTAATGCACGATATAACCGTAGTAATACAGGTGGAGGAAATTGGGAATATAATAAAAAAATGCCTTCATCATGGGAAATTAAATATAAAAATTTAACATTTAATATAAAACCTATGGGATTTAAACATACAGGATTATTTCCAGAACAAGCTGTTAATTGGGATTGGATGATTGATAAAATAAAACAATCAAATAGAGAAATAAAAGTATTAAATTTATTTGCATATACAGGGGGAGCTACTGTAGCTTGTTTATCAGCGGGTGCATCTGTATGTCATGTTGATAGTTCAAAAGGAATGGTTTCATGGGCTAAAGAAAATGTTATATCATCAGGTTTGCAAGATAGACCAGTTAGGTATATTATGGATGATGTTGTAAAATTTGTTAATAGAGAAATTCGCAGAGGAAACAAATATGATGCAATAATTATGGACCCACCTTCATATGGAAGAGGAACAAATGGAGAGGTGTGGAAGTTTGAAGAAAATATATATGATTTAATAGAATTGTGTACAAAGGTTTTATCTGATAATCCATTATTTTTCTTAATAAATTCATATACAACAGGTATTTCAAGTACTGTTTTGGAAAATATATTAAAATTAAATATTAAACATCATGGTGGAATTTTTAGTAATGGTGAAATAGGAATACCTATGAGTAATTCTAATTTAGTGTTACCTTGTGGAATTTATGGAAGATGGGAAAGTGATAATTAATGCAAAAATTAAATGTTCTTTATGAAGATAATCATATAATAGTAGTTGAAAAGATTGTTAATGTTCCTTCTCAAGGTGATAAAACTGGCGATGTTGATATGTTAACAATTATAAAAGATTATTTAAAAGAAAAATATAATAAACCAGGTAATGTATATTTAGGTTTAGTACATAGATTAGATAGGCCTGTTGGTGGAGTTATGGTGTTTGCAAAAACTTCGAAAGCAGCAGCAAGATTAAGTGAACAAGTTCGTGTTAAAGAGTTTGAAAAAAAATATTTAGTTGTTGTAAATGGAGAAATTGTACCTTCAAAAGGTGAATTTGAAGATTATTTGCTAAAAAATGAAAAGAAAAATATGAGTAGAGTTGTACAAGAAGGTACAAAAGGTGCAAAATATGCAAATCTTGAATATCAGGTTTTAAAATATAATGAGGAAATAAATTTGTCTGTTGTAAAAGTGTTTTTACATACAGGAAGACATCATCAAATTAGAGTGCAGTTTTCTAGTAGAGATCATAGTATTTATGGAGATCAAAAATATGGTGGAAGAGGTCATGGAAAACAAATTGCACTTTGGGCATATAGTTTGAGTTTTATTCATCCGGTTTCAAAAGAAAGAATGGAATTTAAGGTATTGCCTGAAATAAATGGTACGTGGAAGATATTAGAAGGAATTGAAAATTTGTAATATGTTTTTATAAAAAATAATTGGCATGAAAGTGTTAAAAAAAGGAATGAAAATTAAAATGAAATTTTTCATTCCTTTTTTTGATGTTTTTGTGGAAGAAATAAAAAATGTTTAGTAAAAGGGGGTATTATTAGTTCAGAAATAAAAAAGAGGTGAGCAAAAATGATTGATAAATTTTGCGAATATCTTACTAACAAAATTAGAAAAAATATGCCAGAGGTTGATGATGAAAGAGCAGAAGTTATAAAATATGGTTTACAATTGTTGGTTGGAGAAGTTCCAAAAATTTTTATAATGATGGGAATTGCATGGGCTTTGGGAATATTGAAACTTACTTTAATATGCTTTTGTATGATGTTACCATATAGAATGTATTCTGGAGGGTTTCATTTGAAAACTCATTTAGGGTGTATAATTGGAACTTCTATTATGTATACTGGGAATGCTTTTGTGAGTCAGTTGTTTGTGATTCCGGTTATGTGGAAGATTGTTGTTTCTGTAATTTTGTGGGTGTTTGCGATTATTATGATTTATTTGTATGCTCCGGCAGATACTGAGGATGTGCCTGTTATTGCTAAGAGGGAAAGAAAAAAGCGTAAGGTTATTTCGTATGTGGTGGTTAGTGTGATGCTTGTGTGTGGGTGCGTGGTTCAGAATGCGGTTATTTCTAATATGCTGATTGTGGGTGTGCTTTTACAGAGTTGTTCGATTAGTAGGCTGGCTTATAGGGTTACGGGAAATAGGTTTGGGTATGAGGTTTACTATGAGGAGTGTTAGGTTTGGTAATTAGGGTGCTGTTTACCGGTGATGGCATGGTTAATTATAGATTTTAAATTTGTTTTGAGGGGGGATTTTTATGTTGAAATTTTTATGTAGGGTAGCTGAGAAGTATGCAAAGTCTACTAATAGTGCATGCGTATTTTTAGGAATATTACATCAACCAAAAATGCCAAAATGTTTAATAAAGAAAGACTTATAATATATAATTTTCAATAGAATACTCTTACATAATAGAGTATTCTATTGAATTTAATTGGTTGAGAAAGACATCCACCTATAAGATTTAATATATTTTTAAAATTTTATAAAAAGTAAGCTCCAGTTTTAACACTTTCTAAGTGAAATCTCTTGAGCCTCTCCGTGGCTTATAAACACGCACCCTCAAGTGGATTTCTACTAAGAAAGTGTAAAAACTTATGTTAACATTTTATAAAATTTTAAAAATATATTAAATCTTATAGGCTAGTGTAGGTGATTTTCGTGTTTTAATAATAAATGACTAGTTCTTGTCTGAAGTATTTGTTGTCTTTGCTTGTATCAAGAATTGCGTTATTATGTTTCTTTAGTAATCTAGATACTTGCCATAGACCGATACCATGTGAATTTTTGTCATCAGTTTTTGAAGTATAACCTTTTTTAGATAAGCTACTTAAATCAATTTCTTTGTTTAGATATGTATTTTCTATAGTAAGTACTTGGTATTTTTTAGGCTTAACATCATGTATATCTATATTAATTAATTTTTCGTCACATTTAGATGCTGCTTCTATAGCATTGTCTAAAAGTATTCCTAATATTCTGCAAAAATCATACACATCTATTTTTAAGTCATTAAGATTAATGAAAATTTGTAGATTAATAGTAATTCCTGCTTCGTCTGCTTTATAATATTTTGTGGCTAAAATATTATAGATAGCTGGATTGTTTATAGTGGTAGGGTTAAGACTAGATAAGTTATTGTTAATATGGCATTCATCAAGTATTTTATTGTAATATTTTTCTAATCCATCCATATTTTTTGAATATATCAATCCACCTAATGCAGTAACAATGTTTGAAAAATCGTGTTTAAAGGCACTTATATTATTGTATAATAATTCTAATGTTTTATTATGTAATTGAGTTTGCTGTAGTTCCTTTTTGGTAATTTCTAAAGTTATACTATTAGTCATACTATAAAAACTGATAAATGCATATATAATTAAAAAGAATAAACTAATAATTGTAATGTAAATTGGCAATACATTATTATAGAATAATAATAAGTAAAATTGCATAGTTATACAAACTAACACAAAAAATATATTTAATATTAATAAATATTTATTTCTTTTGCTTAAATGTTCAAAAATATTAAAATTAAATTTTATTAAAACTATTAATTTTGATAATAAGAAAATGATAATATATACAATTATCATAGATGGTAATCTATAAATTGGTACATTTTTAAAATTTTCTAAAGAAATACCGAAAATAAAGTAAAACAATTTTATATAAATACTTTCTATAACTAATGTTGTAAGCAAAGCTATTAATTCGGATAATATACTTTTAGGAATAGAAACATTAAAAACAAATTTAATAATGGTAGGCAAAACTATAATTGTAGCAAATACTGCTAGTTCATTAGGTATGATAAAAGTAGTAATAAAACAATAGATTGTCATACATAAAAAATAAATGTTTCTTTTTTTACTAGTATATGAAATATCCAAAACAGCTGTAAATAATTTAAAAGTTACATATGTTTCAAATATGCTCATAATAAAAGTAATATATTTCATTAAATTTTCATCTTCAGTTACTAAAACATTCCACATGTTGTGTAGTAGTTCCATGGTTAACAACCTCCGTAAATAAATATTCGTATTTTGGTCCAATGTAACATCTGACATTGGGTTTATCATTAAAGATAATGATGTTGTTGGATTTGATGCAGGAAATTTTGTTTAGGTTTACTATGTAAGATTTGTGGCATCTGATGAAGTTGGGGGGTAAGTGGGTTAGGATGTCAGAAAATGAAGAGTTTAGTTCGAAGTCATTTGTTGATGTTTTAAAAATGGCTTTTTTTCCTTGCTTTTGGATAAAAAAAATGTCTTTGTTGTTGATGATGAATTTTTTGCTGTTCAGCTTGAAGAATGCGGTGTTGTCTGTGGAGGCATCATCAAATAATCTTAAGATGGTTTCTTCTAAGCGTTCTAATGTTACTGGTTTAGCTAGAAAATCGAAAGTTTTGTATTTGTATGCGAGTAGGGAATATTCTAAATGGGCAGTTGTGAACATGATGTAGACTTTTTTGTTTTTCTTTCTGATTGCGTTAGCTAAAGATATACCAGAGATTTCGGATTTTAAATCTATATCTAGTATGACAACATCGAATTTATTGTTTTCAATATAATTTATTAGTGTATCTGGGGTTGTTGTTGAAAAGACAATTTCTCCAGATAGATTGTTTTGTATGAATATTGATTCTAGCATTTGTTCTAATTTATTTAAGATACTTTTGTTGTCATCACATAATACAAAATTTAACATATTATCAACTCCTATAATATATAAATAAAGTATAAAAAATAGTATCTATATAACATAATTAACATAAAACATTCTTTACCTTTTTTTTCCAATTAGATACATAATAATCTAAAAAGTGACAAAAGTCAATAAAAAGAATTTGAAAAAATATTAAAAAATCAAGGGGTTTAGTAAATTTTGATGCATAAGTTTAAATAAAGTAAAGAGGTAATTTGATATAAAAGAAGTACTTTGATTTTATAAAAATGTGTGGAATATGTAAACTTGATTTGGGATAATTTTTCTGAAGCAGTAGCACCTTTTAGTAAAAAACCAACTGTTTCAGATATTGGGTATATTGGCATAAAGATTCATAAAAAATGAACAAATCGTTTGATTGTATATGTCAGGCGGTTTGTTTTTCTGCTTATAATACTAAAGTAATAATTCCAGTTTTAATTCATAAAATTAGAAAGAAGATAATACATAGAAAGGGTGATTTTATGAAGAAAAAGCAAAAGATAGTATATATACTAATTACAAATGTAATAGTTTTAACTTTTATTTTTTGTGCTGTAAAGCTTAATAATATAGATTTTGGTAATGGAATTTTATCTGTAAATGCAACTGGTGGTTTAAGCAACAAAAAAATATGTTGGGGTATTAAAAGAGAGGATAATCATAAGCAACCAGATGTTGGTAAAGAAAATAAAAGATTGTTGGATGAGTATAAGGGAATTTGTATTGGAAATGATCAAAGTAAAAAGATATATTTGACTTTTGATGCTGGATATGAGGCTGGTTATATGGAAAAGATTTTAGAGGTATTGAAACAAAATGATGTAAAAGCTTGCTTTTTTATAACAGCACATTACTTGAATACTCAACCTGAACTTGTTAAAAGGATGATTGATGATGGGCATATTGTTGGAAATCATACACCTAACTACTTAATGTCCGGAGTTTATGAAATATAAAAAATTAAGGTAAATAGTCTATGATAGTGATTAAAATTTACTTTCAGACCAGCAAACTATAAAATGTAGGTATGAAAGTAAATTTTTTATTATATATAGTAATAAATATGATTTGATATAAAAGTGCAGGATAAAGTGCAGAATAAAATATAGAATAAAGTATAGAATAAAATAATATTATTTTTTTGAGATAAACGGCCTTTTCTGACCAATTTTTAATACTAATATATTAAAATAGGTCAGGAAGGGGCTTTTATTTATAAATTTATTAATTGAAAAATATTCTGAAAAAACAGTTATCAACATAAAAAAATATTATAGCTATTAAAATATGTCGACAACTTATGTTTTCGGGTAAATTTGAAAATTAGGTAGCTAAAAAGTATAAAATATGTTATACTAATTATGAAATATTTAATAAACGAGAAGGAGCGTGAATTATAATGACATTTGAATTTGCAAAATATCCTGATGGGACATTAGGAGTATTTTCTAATATAGGAAAAAAAGAAAATGGTGAAGAATATCTTAGGGTTACTTTTGAGAGACCTATGGAGTATGGGTTTGATACTTATGTAATTGAGCTTCCAAGCTATGATGTTGTTTTAGAAGACGGAAATTATTCTGACGAAGAAAAGAAAAAATTTATGGATATAGCTAAAAATGGAGCCTCATTTTTCTTTAAATATGCACGATTAGGAGGTTTGGAAATTGCCTAGTATTTTTGAATTGAAACGGATATAAAATTTATTTTTGGACAAATGAAAATGATGAACCAATACATGTTCATATTTCAAAGGGTGTTCCAACAGTAAATGCAACTAAAGTATGGTTAACTCAATCAGGTGGTTGTGTACTTTGCCATAATAAAAGCAAAATACCTGAAAGAGAATTGAATATTATTTGCGAAGATATTTCTTTACATTATTTTCAAATTGTTGAGATGTGGAAAGCAATTCATTCAGGTAATGTTAAATTTTATTGCTAATATTCCAGAGCGGTATGGACTAAAGTAACGAAATATTAAATAAAATTGCTATTCTACAGAATGTAGAGTACTGCATTTTTACAGAGTTTTTTAAGCTAAAAGCAGAGAACTAGAAAGCTTGTCTTTCTACGAGTTTATGTTATGCATACTGCATCACTATCCTGCCGTTGGCTTTTCTTTAGCTCAAAAGGAATACATTTCAAAATTTCAACGACTTAAAAGAACTACAAGGACGTTTGGAGATTTGTTTAAAAGAAAAATGAAAGAATTGATTAGAAACAGCAGAAATGAAGGCTTTGAGTGGATTAGCGAACGATAGAGTACTTTAAAAAATTATATTGTTTAGATATAATCATAATTAGATGGTAATTTGAAAGGAATAAGGAAATATGGATGATTTAACAAAAAGAGATATAAAAATAATTTCATTATGCAGTGTAATTTCAGCTTTATTATATGTATTATTTGAAGGTAAAATAATGGAAATGGGGAAAGATACCACTATACCTATTATAACCAGATTTATGCCTGTACTTATAATTCAATTTGGAATGTCTTGTTTAGGGATATTGGTAGTATTAATAAAAAATAAAGAAAAATTATCTACTTATGGAATAAGAAAAAGAAATTCACTAAAATCAATTTTAGGGTGTCTCTTGTGTTCAATACCAACAGTATTATTCTTATATTTTAATAATGAATTACATAGCTTTCTACCTTTTCAAGGTATGTTTTTAACGAAAGAAATTTTAAATCTTTCAATCCCATTTAATGTAATTCTATATATGATAGTTGCAATTGTTTGGGGACTTGGAGAGGGATTATTCTATGTGGTTTTATCAAGAAAAATTAATAAAATAAAGCCTACTAAGGGGATATTTAATTTAGGGGCATTAATTTGTGCGATTATTGCTATTTTAATTCACGGAATGATTGGGTTCGATTTGACTACAATATTAGAAGCTATTTCAACTTTTATTTTAATGTATGGTTCAATATTAGTACTAGAAAAAACTGAAAATTCAATTGGAAATATATTAATATTTTTTGTTGTTTGGAATGCTTTTTAATTTTATATATTACAAGTTTAATGCTATTTTTAGATGTTAAACATATAAATTTTAGCATTTTGAAGATATGTTACTAAAAGTAACACTATTGTTTATCTAAGTGTATTTAAAAATATTTACATATACGGTATTGTTTATACAAAGGAGGATGATAGTTATGAATATTTCAGAAAAAATAAAACAAATTAGAAATAAAGAAGGGCTAACGCAAGAACAATTTTCAGAAAAAATTAATGTATCAAGAAATGCTGTAGCAAAATGGGAAACTAATAGAGGGTATCCAGATATTCAAAATTTATTCAAAATTTATTCATTGACTATCTAAAAATAAGGTAGTACTATCTAAATATGAAAATATATATCCAACAAGAGAGCTAAATGTGGCTCTCTTTTTGTTATGTAAAAACACAAAAGTAATAATTCTTTTTTCCATTCATAAAATTAGAAAAAAGAAAAAATTGGGAGAGATGAGTCATGAAAGATAAAGAGATTTTGAATGTTAGCATTGAATATGGTAAAGAAAGTTTAAAGCAAATTATTTTGAAATTGTTAAAAGAAGAATACATAAATTATATAACTATAAATGAAAAATAATTGCCTATTTGAGCTGACATATTTATAATTACACGGTACAATTTAGTTATGCTATAAATAGGCTATTTGCTCTCAAGGAAGGAGAGTGAATTATGAACAGAGTAAATAGTTATAGAAGTATTAGAGTTGCAAAATATATTAGGCTTTCTCGTGATGATGGAGATGATAGAGAAAGTGAAAGTGTTGAAAATCAAAGAGACATTATTGATAATTATATTTCAGGACATGAAGAATTAATAGATAGCGGAGAATATGTTGATGATGGCTTTACGGGAACAAATTTTAATAGACCAGGGTTTCAAAAAATGTTAAAAGATATAGAAGATGGAAAAATAGATTGCATAATTACAAAGGATTTATCAAGATTTGGAAGAGATCATATAGATACCGGCTACTATTTAGAAAGATATTTACCTGCAAAAACAATTCGATATATTGCAATAGGAGATAATGTAGATACATCAAAGCCTGATGGCTTACAGTTTTTAACATTTAAGCTAAGCTTTAATGATTACTATGCACAAGATATTTCTAACAAAATAAAAAGTGTTAAACAAAGAAAAATTGAAAAGGGCGAATATCAAGCAGGAATTCCACCTTATGGTTATAAAAAAGATGTTGAAATAAAAAATCATTTAGTACCAGACGAATATAGTTCTCAAATTATAAAAGAAATATTTGAAATGTATGTAAATAAAGGAATGTCTACAATAAAAATTGCAGATGAACTAAATAGAAGAGAGATTTTACCACCAGCAGTATATTTAAAAATTCCAACATATATGAAGAAAAAAAGTGTAAATCCAAATGGAAAATATGTGTGGTTAAGAGCTCAAATTGGAAAAATCTTAAGAAACAAAGTTTATCTTCGGAAGTGTTGTTGGAAGAAAGTTTCAAAAGGTAAGCCATAAAATTGCAAAAGTAAGATGCACTAAAAAAGAGGAACATATTGTTTTAGAAAATATGCATGAACCCATTATTGATATTGAAACTTGGAATAAGGCACAAGAAAAATTAAATAGTTATACAAAAGTACGTGATAGAAAATATGACCATGAGTTAAAATGTTTAGTATATTGTGGAGAATGTGGTAATAAAGCAACTCTAAGATGTAGAGAAGAAAAAAGAAAAGATGGAAGCGTCTGGAGGGGTACTTATTTTATTTGCTCTAAAAGGAATAATTATAGTGGACTCTGTGATTGTAAGCAAATATCTGCAAATTTAATAGAAGAAGCAGTAAAACAACAAATAAAAAATGAATTAGAAAAGATAGATTTGACAGAAGATGAAATAAAACAGGTTTACGAGGAAGCAAGACTACAAGCAAAATCAAAAGATAATTTATTAAAAAATATTTTGAAAAATTTAAAGGAAGAATTAAAACAGGTAGAGCAAAACATTGAAGAAATCTATCAAGACAAAATAAACAAAGTAATACAAGTAGAAGATTTTAAAGTGATTTACGAAAAAATGCAAAAGCAAAGAGATAAGCTATTAAAAGAAATAAAACAAAAAGAAAGTACTTTAAATCAAAACAACGAGAAAAGCTCTAAAGTTGATTTTCAAAAAATAAAACAAATAGCAAATGAGTTCTTAAAATTGGAAAAGCCTAATAAAATTGTTTTAGAACAATTAATAGAAAAAATAGAATTTGACAAACAAAAAAACATCAAAATAAAATTAACTTTTAAAAATCCCTTAATAGAAATTGCTAATTGAAAGTACTACATAAGAAAATAAGCAACTAACTGCCAGTAGAGTAGTGCTAAAAATATATATAATAATTTCATAATCCGCGTAAGTCGACCAAACGGAGCGAAGTGCAGGGCGATTGGAGCAATCTACATATAAAATAAAAAATAAGTAGATTGCGACACCAAGGATTATTAAATTATTATATATACTTTTAGCACGGCAATAACTAGGCATATAAATTTTGACATTAAGTTCTTAGGTAATCATACAGTAAATCATAAAAGTATGCCAGAAATTGATAATGAAACAATAAAAAAGGAAGTTATGGATCTACATACAGCTGTGTATGAAAAGTTTGGCTATGAAATGAAATATATTAGACCTCCAAAAGGAGAATATAGTGAACGTACTTTAGATTATACAAAAAGTTTAGGTTACACAACTGTAATGTGGAGTCTGGCTTATGATGATTGGGATGAATCTAAACAGGGAAGAGAAAGTTATGGTAAAAGTAAAGTTCTAGATAATTTGCATAATGGAGCAGTTATTTTATTACATTCAAATTCAAAGGATAATAGCAATATTTTGAATGATGTTATTGTTGAGGCTAGAAAAATGGGGTATGAGTTTGAATGTTTGGATAATTTTGAGCAGAATTAGTTGCAAACATTAGCAAACTAAAAGTAGGGGGTAAAAATATTGACTAAACACAAAAACAAAAATTTTAAAAGCAGAATTAATAGAGTTTTGGAAGTACCTGATGAAGTTGCATTAAAGGTTCCAAAACTTACAATTCTAAAATTTGAAGAAGTGTTAATAGAAAATTATAAAGGAATTTTAGAGTATCAGGATTTTTTTGTTAGAATAAAAACAAATATTGGAATAATAAATATTAACGGTTTTAAATTATCATTAGAAGAAATGACAATTGATGATATTATTGTAAAGGGAAAAATAGAAAGCATAGATTTCGAAAGTATTGTGGATAATGAGGAGGACTAATTTTGTATATAAAGATATTAATTTATTATATATTAGGGTATGTTAATATAGTTGTTGAAGGTTTTTTTATAGAAAGATTTATTAACACATGTATAAGTAAAAAAATATTTTTTTGGAAGACAAATAGGATGAAATCTACGGTCTTTTCTGCTAATATTGGTGTTAGAAATTATAAAGAAGTAGTAAAGATTGCTAAAAAGTGCCAATGCAAAATTAGAATAACAAATAAAAAAGGAATTCCATTTTTATTAAATAAATATAGAAAAAGAAAAATTTTTGTGGTAACTTTAGGAATAATAATATTAGGAATTATTACTATTTTTAATTTTATTTGGAATATAGAAATAAAAGGTGTTGATGAAATAAAACAAAGGGAAATTATGGAATTCATTCAAAATGAGGGAATTGATATTGGTAAATATAAAAACAATATTGATTTACAAAGTTTAATTAATAAAATTAGAATCCAAAGAGATGATATAGCATGGGTTGGAATGGAAATAAAAGGTACTAATTTAATTGTTGATGTTGTAGAGGCTGATAAAAAACCAGAAATAATAAATGAAGATGAGTATTGTAATGTAGTTGCTGATAAAGATGGAATAATAGTTAAGGTGAAAGCTCAGAATGGAACTCCTGCTGTGGAAGAAGGAACTACAGTAAAAAAGGGAGATATATTAATTCAAGGTTGGTTAGAAGGTAAGCATACAGAAAATAGATATGTTCATGCAGAAGGCGAAGTAATGGCTAAAGTGTGGTATTCTGAGAAAGAAAAAGTATATTACAAGCAGAATTATGAAAACCAAACTGGTAATCATGAAAAAAAATATACATTAAATGTAAATAATTTTAAAATAAATTTCTTCAAAACCCTTTCAAATTTTGAAAATTATGATACAATAAGGACAATTAAAAAATTAAAAATAACTTCTAATTTTTATCTGCCAGTTGAAATTATTGTTGATGAAAATTTTGAAAAGCAAAATAATGAAATTATATATGACAAAAACGAAGCAAAAGAAATTGGAATAAAGGAATTGAAAAGCAAATTAGAAGAACAAATTGAAAATAAAAAAAATATTTCTAACATTTATATTAATACAGTTGAGAGTGAAGAATATATAGAGGTAGAAGTTATATATGAAGTTCTTGAAAGTATAGGAACTAAAGAAAAATTATAATATTGAAAGGATTGGTTTACTATGGAAGAAAAAAGTCTAAGAATATATAATACTGAAAAAACTTTTATAAATAAAGTTACTAACAAATTATCAAAACTATTAATACCTACAAAAGTAGGTATTAATGGAATTATTATTTCTATGAAAAGAAATAATTTAATAAAAGCATATGAAAATTATAATGCAAATCTTAGAAATGATAATGAAGATAAAAAAGCAATTGCAGTTAGAAAGTATGAAGATGCTTTTACTTTATATCTAGAGGCTATTGATAAAAATATTATGGATTCTATTTATAAAAAAGTAAAAAATGATACTGCAAATGAATTTGAAAAAAGTGCTTTATCAAAGTATTATTTAATAACAGGTCTTAAGGATTCTGAATATGCTGAATATAAATATAGAAAACAAAAATATCTATTAGAATTAGATTATGAAAATATAAGATATAATGAGAAAAACAAAGTATTAGAAAAATATAAAGGATTTTATTGTTCAAAAATGGAATCACTTTATAAAGGAATAATAAAACATTATTCAGTAAAATTAACAGAAAGATTAACACCTGCTGAAAAGGCTGAAATATATGATAAAATATTTAATACATTAGAAGAATATATTTCTAATATTTTCCCACTAAAAATAGTAAATAATGATTCAAAAATATATAAGGAATTATCTGAAGAATATGAAGAATATGAAAAATATTCAGTAGGAAAATTAGACCAAGCGGAAGTTATAGAAAAAAATATGATTTTACTTGGAATAAGTAGAAAATTATTTACACATAGTTTACCATTAGTTGTAGCAGAACAATGTTATATTAAATTATTGAAGGATACAAGGGCTTTAATTGTAGATACTCGTATTGTTAAGAAAAGAGAAAAAGCATATAAGTTATTACTTGATTTAATAGATGAATATAATTTAAAGGTATTATCTACAAAAGTATATTGGGACAAGCCTGAAACTAGAAATCAGTATAAAGAATTCTGGAGCGAATATAGAGAAATTTCTAAACTACAAAAAACTGATAAAAAAGAGTTTGAAAAACAAAGAGAGATTTTATTTATAGTAAATGATTTAAAACAAGTTAGTAAAAATGAAAATAAATATTATAAAATTATTAAATTTTATAAAGATAAATTAGTTGAACTTGGTGTTATGAAAAAAATGCCTAATAAATGTGCTTCTAGAGAAGGTAAATTTATGAAGCAGAAAATTGTTGCTTAATTGAAGAAGAAAATAAATTACTTAATGCATTAAATCAACTATAATAAGAAAGATGGAGAGTATATGAACGATAGTAATCTTTTAGAATTAGTATATAAAGATGTGGAACCAAACGAAAAATTCAAAGAAATAATTGAAATTGTTATTAATAAATGTTTTAGTGTGGAAAAATTAGAAAATCTTAATTTATATATAAGTGTAACATTAACAACTCCACAAGAAATAAGAAAAATCAATAATGAATTTAGAAAAATAGATAAAGAAACTGATGTATTATCTTTTCCAATGTTTGAAAAAGATGAAATAGATAATATGGTTGAATGTGAAAAAAATGAAGTACCAGAAACTATTGGGGATATTATTATTTCAGTTGAAAGAGTTGAACAACAGGCTAAGGAATATGGTCATAGTTTTGAAAGAGAATTAGCATATATGGTTGTTCATGGTTTTTATCATTTAATGGGATATGATCATATGAATGATGATGATAAAACTGTGATGAGAAAAAAAGAAGAAAATGTTTTAAATATGTTAAATATAAATAGATAAAGGATTTTATGTATGAATAAAAATAATGAAAAATTAAAAAATAGTAATTTTATTGATGCATGTAATAATGCTGTAAATGGTCTTATTTATGCAACTACTACTCAAAGCAATATAAAAAAACAGCTTTTTATAGCAGTGTGTGTATTGGTTTTGAGTTTATTTTATAAACTTGAAACAACACAATTTTTATGCTTAACATTTGCAGTTTTTTTAGTAATATTCGCGGAAATGGTCAATACAGCAATAGAAACAGTTGTAGATTTATATACAGATAAATATCACCCTAAAGCTAAAATTGCTAAAGATGTTGGTGCAGGTGCGGTTTTATTAATGGCTATAAATTCTGTTATAGTTGCATATTTTATATTTTTAAATGAAACATCTATTGGTGAAATAAGTAATACTATTTTTCAAAGTATGGTTAGCTCACCTAAACACTTGATTTTTGTATCAATAATATTAACAGTAATTGCAATATTAGTATTTAAAGCAATTGCAAGTAAAAATACATATGAAAATAAAATAAATAGTCTTAATAAAAAGTTTGTACCAAGTGGACAAACAGCATTGGCATTTGCAATACTTACATCAATTTGGCTAAATACTAGAAGTATTCTTATTTTTTCACTTGCACTAATGTTATCTTTAATGGTTTTTGAAAATAGAATAGAATCTAAAATTCATTCAATTGCTGAAAGCATATTTGGTTCATTTATGGGAGTTTTAATTGTACTTTTAGTATATGGGCTTACATTATTATAGAGCAAAAAGTTAATGATATATAGAAAGGAATAAATAATGGAAAAGGAATTTAAATCTGGATTTGTATCTATGGTTGGTAGAACAAATGTAGGAAAATCAAGTATAATTAACGCATTGGTTGGTGAAAAAGTTGCGGCAATTGCAAATAAGCCACAAACAACAAGAACAGCTATACGAGCTATTGTAAATAGAGAAAATTCTCAAATAATATTTATAGATACACCAGGTATTCATAAACCAAAAACAAAACTTGGTAACACTATGATTGAAACAGCTTTTGGTGTTATAAATGATGTGGATATTACTTTATTTGTTATAGATGCTACATCAGAAAACATTGGAAAAGGAGATAGAATTATTTTAGATAAAATAAAGGATGCTAAAATAAAAACTATTCTAATAATAAATAAAATTGATTTAGTTACAAAAGAACAACTTGCAAAACTAATAAATTTATATAAAGATGAATACAATTTTGAAGCTGTAATTCCAGTCTCTGTTGTAAAAAATAAGAATATGGAAACAATATTAGATGAAATAGAAAGTAACTTAAAAACAGGTCCAGCATATTATAATGTAGAAGAATATACAGACCAAACATTAAGACAATTAGCAGAGGAAGTTATTAGAGAAAAAGCATTAAGATTATTAGATGATGAAGTTCCACATGGGATATACGTAGAGACTGAAAAAATGAAAACAAGAAAAACTCAAAATAAAGAAAAAATATATGATATAGATACTGTTATATACTGCTTAAGAGAATCACATAAAGGAATAATAATTGGAAAAAATGGTAGTATGTTGAAAAAAATAGGAACATATGCTAGACAAGATTTAGAAAAAATGTTGGATACAAAAGTTAATTTGAAGATTTGGGTAAAAGTTAGAGAAGATTGGCAAAATAATGATAGTTTCGTTAAAAAATTCAAATTACAATAATTAAATAGTTAAATATGTTAATCATTCAAACTAAAAATAATTGGATAATTAAATATACTAATTATAAAAACTAAAAATTATTACTAATTTGAATAAATTTTGAAAAAAAGCTAAAGATAATAATAAAGTTTAAATTAAAACTTTGTATAAGAAGGAGTGAATGCATATGATAAAACAGTTGGCTTGGAATACTTTTAAAAATACCGGAGATATTAATACTTTTATGGAATTAATGGAAGTTCAAAATATAGAAAAAAACTTAAAGGTGAATGAATATGGGGATAATAAAGACCAAAGGGATAGTGATATCAGAGAGTAAAATGGGTGACTTTGATAAAATGGTTACTATATTAACTCCAAATGGAAAAATTGGGTGTGCTGCGAAAGGTGCTAGAAGACCTAAAAGTTTACTTATGGCGGCTACTCAATTTTTTTGTTTTGGGGAATTTTTAATTTTTAAAGGAAATAATAGTTATAATATTAATTCATGTGATACTATAGAAATTTTTTACAATTTAAGAACTGATTTGGACAAACTAAACTATGCGGTTGATATTTGTAAAATTGTAGATAGTGTAACATATGAAAATCAAAATACATATAAGATTCTTCAGCTATTATTAAATACTTTATATGTTATTTCAGAAACTGATAAAAATTTGGAATTAGTGGCATCTGTGTTTAGAATAAGGTTGTTGTGTTTACTTGGGTTTATGCCTAAAATAGATAAGTGTGTTAATTGCAATGAAGATGCTGATATTGTTTTTTTCAGTATTTTTGATAATGGTTTTAAATGCAAAAATTGTGGAAAGGTTGATAAATCAGCAATTAGTATTTGTGCTACTTCGGTTGATGCTATTAGGTATATTGTTTGTGCTCCTGCAAAAAAGATTTTTTCGTTTGATTTGAATGAGGAGGCTGTTAAGGAGATTAGTTTGATTAGTAAGATTTATTTGAAAGAAAAATTGGAAATGTAAGGTGGAATTTATATTTTGTGCCCTGAAGTTAGCCGGCAAAATAAAATATATTAAAATTTCATTCATTTGCTGGTCGTTTTGGGTGCGTTAAAATTGACAAGATGATTAGAAAATGGTATACTTTAGCTACATTATGTAGATTCGAAAGACTTTGAATATTATAATGTCAAAAATATATGTATAAAAAATTTTAATGTAAAAATATATAGAGGTGTAAAAAGGTATAATGACAAAAATATATAATTGGTCTGAAAATATAAATGAAAATGAGTTAGATAATTGTATAGAAGTATTAAGGAATGGAGGAATAGTAATTTTTCCGACTGAAACTGTGTATGGAATTGGTACAAATGCATATTGTGAAAAGTCTGTGGAAAAGATATATGAAATTAAGGAGAGACCTGAAGAAAAGCCTTTAAGTATTTTAGTTTCAAATGTTAATGAAATTAGTAAATATGCAATTATAAATAATAGTATGGAAGAACAAATAATAAAAAATTTTATGCCAGGACCTATAACTATTATATTAGAAAAAAGACCAGAGGTTTTTAATTATATTACATCAGGAAAAAATACAATTGGAATAAGAATACCTGATAATAAAATTATTTTGAAAATTTTGGAGGCTTTGAAGTTGCCAATAGTTGCACCAAGTGCGAATATATCAGGGTATCCAAGTGGAATTGAGCTAAACGAGATATTACCTGATTTTGAAAATAAGGTTGATATTTGTATTGATGGAGGAAAAAGTGAACTTTCAGAATCTTCAACAATTGTGCAAGTTGTTGATAATGAGATTAAGGTATTAAGGCAAGGTAAAATTTTGAAACAGGATATTGAAAATATTTTAAATAAGAAATTATAGAATTCCAATAATTGAAGGAAAAGAAATAGGTTTATAGGTAAATCCTTTATTAAAAATCTAAATATTATACAAGGAGAAATAGTATGTACTTAATAGTAGGTTTAGGAAATCCAGAACCAGATTATTCTAAAACAAGGCATAATATGGGGTTTGATGTTATTAATAAAATTTCCGAAAAATATGATATTAAAGTTAATAAAACTAAATTTAAGGCTTTATACGGAACTGGAACTATAAATAATGAAAAGGTTATTTTAGTAAAACCACAAACATTTATGAATTTAAGTGGTGAATCAGTACAAGAATTTGTTAATTTTTATAAAATTGAAAATGAAAATATATTAGTTATTTATGATGATATAGACACAACACCAGGGAAAATTAGAATAAAAAAAGTAGGAGGACCAGGAACACATAATGGTATGAAATCTGTTGTAAGTTGTTTAAATACAGAAGAGTTTATGCGTATAAGAGTGGGAATTGGAATGCCTGAATTTAAGGGAGATTTAATAAATTATGTAATAGGTCATGTTCCAGAAGGTGAATATAATGAATTACAAAAAGGTGTAGATTTAGCAAGTAAGGCTGTGGATGAAATATTGAAAAGTGGTGTTGATATAGCCATGAATAAGTATAATTAAAAAATAGTTTATAAAAAAGTATTAGGAAAGTAATAAAAAAACAATAAAAAGTTTTTAATACAAATAATAAAAGGGAGTTTTTAATGAAAGATATAATAGTAAATTGCACTAAAGACAAAAAAACAATTGTTGTAGTTGAAGATGGAAATCTTATTGAGAAATACGAAGAATATAATGAATTACAAAGATTAGAAGGTAATATATATTTAGGCAAAATTACAGATATCTTACCAGGAATGCAAGCTGCTTTTGTAGACATAGGTGATGAAAAAAATGCTTTTTTACATATAAAAGATGTTATACCTAAAAAAAGCAATGAGACAGGGAATAAAAACGAAGATTTAAATAAATATAATATAAAAGATTATGTTAAAGTAGGTATGCCAGTAATTGTAGAAGTAAAGAAAGATAAAACTGATAAAAAAGGTGCTAAAGTATCAACTAATTTAAATATTGCTGGGAAATATGTAGTAATAATACCAAATAGTGAATTTGTAACAATTTCACAGAAAATAGAAGATAGCAATGAAATTATTAGGTTAAGCAATATTGTAAAAAATTTAAAAATTAAAAATTATGGAATAATAATTAGAACATCTGCTATTAATGTTAGTGAACAAGATATAATACAGGATGTACAAGATGTTATAAAAACATATGAAGATATTAAAAATAAAGCTGATAAATTAATATCAAATTATAAAAACTATAATGAAGATTTCAAATCTATATTACTACATGAAAAAGGAAATTTAATAACAAGAATAATTTTAGACATTGGTTATCAAGGATTAGATAATATTATAGTTAATAATAAAGAAATCTATAATGATATATCGAAATATATTCAAAAAATGAATATAAAAACTAATTTAAAATTATTAGAAAAAGATGATATATTAGATATGTATGATTTACAAAGGCAAATAGAAAAAATTTCAAATAGAAAAATATGGTTAAAATGTGGAGGATTTATTACAATTGATAAAACAGAAGCATTAACAGCTATAGATGTTAATACAGGAAAATTTACTGGAAAAGAAAATATAGAGCAAACTGTTTTAAAAGTAAATTCTGAAGCAACAATTGAAATTGCAAAGCAAATTAGAGCTAGAGATATAGGCGGAATAATTATTATAGATTATATAGATATGGATTTTAAAGAAGATGAAGAAATTATTCAAAAATTATTAATGGATAATTTGAAAAAAGACAGAGCAAAAACTCAAGTTATAGGTTTTACAAAATTGCATTTATTAGAAATGACAAGAAAACATATATGTAGTGGAAAATAAAGTAAAAAGGTAGGATACGTATGAAGAAAAATATTATTTTTATTAGCATTATAATAATTGTTGTAAGTATGATTAGTATTTTTATAATAACAAAAAAACACAAAGATAAATTGAAATACGAATTAGAGGTAGTTACAAATATAGATTATATGTTGTTTAGTGAAAATAATAAATTTGGTGTTATTAACAAAAATGGAGAAATTATAATACCATCAATATATGATGAAATACAAATTCCAAACCCTTCAAAACCGCTGTTTATATGCATGTATGATTATAATGAGCAAAAACAACAGTATAATATTAAAGTGCTTAATGAAAAGTCTGAACAAATTTTATATCAATATGTAGTTGTTGAAGCAATAAAAATAAATTCAGGTACAAGTAATATTCCATATGAAAAAAGTGTTTTGAAATATAAAGAAAATGGTAAATATGGTTTAATTGATTTTAATGGAAATATAGTTTTAAAGGCAAAATATGATGAAATAAATGGACTGGATTATAATGAAGGCCTATTACTTGTCAAAAAGAATGAAAAATATGGAGTTATTAATATAAATGGTGCAATAGTTGTAAAAGAAAAATATGACATAATTCAATCTGATGGTTATTATGAGGAAAAAAATGATTATAAAAAATCAGGCTTTATTGTGGGCAAAAAAACAGATTCTGGCTATAAATATGGATATATTAATTGTTCTGGAAAAAAAGTTTTAGATAATAAATATAATCAAATAGAAAGAATTCAAAACACAAATAAAACTGATGACATTTATCTTGTGGCTTTTGAAAATGGTAGAGCAGGCTTTTATAAAAACAATAAAAATGTTATAAAACATGATTATGAAGATATAGGATATGACATAAATAATAATTGCCTTATATTACAAAAAGATTCAAAACAAGGAATTGCAGATTTTGAAGGAAATATAATAATAGATATTCAATATGATAATATATTTATTTCAGGTAAATATATTAATGCTCAAAAAGGTGATAATGTAGAGATTTATGACTATACAACTAAACAAAAAATGAATTTAGAAAATGTAATAGGTGTAAATCAAATATTGAATAGTAATTACATAATAGCAATAACAAGAGATGAAAAATATAAAATATATGATAATTTAAATAATGAGTTTAAAGGAAAAGAATATGATTATTTAGAATACTTATATGACGATTATTTTATTGCAAGTAATAATGGAAAATATGGTATTATTGATAAAAGTGGCACAAAAATACAAGATTTTAAATATGATGTTATTCGAAAAATAGGAGACACAAAAATAGTACAAGCTAGTATTATTAAAGAAAATAAAACAGATTTATTAGTATTAGATAAAAAAATATTAAGTATAAAAAATGCTGAAATATACATAAAAGATGATTATATAATAATACAATCAGATTCAGAAAAAAAATACATAAGTTTTACTGGGGATATATTAGAAAATACAAAAATTTTCGAAAGAGAGTTATATTCATTTAAACAGGGGAAAAAATGGGGATTTGTAAATAAAAACAATGAAATAATTGTTCAACCTAAATATGATTTTGTAACAGAATTTAATGAATATGGTTTTGCAGGAATAAAAAAAGATGAAAAATGGGGATGCATTAATATAAAAGGAGAAGTAATTATTGAACCAACATATACATTTAATCTTAATAATCCTAATTTTGTAGGAAAATATTATGAATATGATTTAGGATATGGTGAACCATTTTTTACTTGTGAAAATATAAAAAATTAAAAGGAGATATGTAAAAATGTATGAGAAAATAGGAATTAGTGATAATGTAGTTGAATTATCAAAAAAAGTAGAAAAAGATGTTGAAGAGGTATTTAAGCAAATAGATGAAGTATGTGAATATAATACAGCAAAAGTATTAAGTGCTTTTCAGAAATATAATATATCAGATATGCATTTTGGAAGTACAACAGGGTATGGATATGGTGATGTTGGAAGAGATACTATTGAAAAAGTTTTTGCTGAAGTACTTGGAGCTGAAGATTGTTTGGTTAGAAGCCAATTTATATCAGGTAGTCATGCACTAACTGTTGCCTTATTTGCATTTTTACGCCCAGGCGATACAATGCTTAGTATATGTGGAAAACCATATGATACATTAGATAAAGTTATAGGAATTGAAGAAAATAATAGTTCATTAAAATCATTTGGAGTTAAATATGAGCAAATTGATATGATAGATGATGATTTTGATTATGAAAAAATCAAAAATAGAGTATTACAAGGAAATGTAAAGTTAATAGAAATACAACGCTCTAGAGGATATTCAACACGTAGAAGTATAACTTTAGATAAAATTGAGAAAGTTGTTAAATTAATTAAAGAGAATAATAAAGATATAATTATTATGATAGATAACTGTTATGGCGAATTTGTAGAAAAATATGAGCCAACAAGCTTTGGAGCTGATGTTATTGTAGGATCACTAATAAAAAATTTAGGTGGAGGAATCGCACCAAATGGAGGATATATAGCAGGTAGAAGTGATTTAGTAGAGCTTGCAGCAGAAAGATTAACAGTTCCAGGACAAGGAAAAGAAGTTGGTCCAAGTTTAGGAATGAATAGATATATTTTGCAGGGATTATTTATGGCACCAAGTGTTGTAAAAAGCAGTTTAAAAACAGCAGTATTTGCTAGTAAAATGCTTGAAGATTTAGGATATAAGGTAGTACCTAGATATAATGAAAAAAGATCAGATATAGTTCAAACAATAGAATTTGGAGATAAAGACAAAGTAATAAAATATTGTCAAGGAATACAAAAAGGTTCTCCAATTGATTCAAATTCTGTGCCAGAACCTTGGGATATGCCAGGATATACAGACCAAGTAATAATGGCGGCAGGAGCTTTTACACAAGGTTCATCTATTGAACTTTCTTGTGATGCTCCAATACGTCCTCCATATATTGCATTTATGCAAGGTGGCTTAACATATGAATACGGAAAAATTGGAGTTATGAGGGCTGTGTCAAATTTATTTTAAAATAATTGGTAATAAAGTGAGAGTTAAAGAAAACTTTATATAAGTTATTATAATTATAAAAAATATTTCTACAGTAATAAATGGTTTATAGGTAAAACCTTTATTAAAAAACCTAAATATATTATAAAAGGAGATATGGTGTTTCAAATTATTGGAATACCATATAATAAAAAATGAAAGTTATTATTATTGGAGCGGGCCCAGCTGGGATGATGTCTGGAATATCATCTGCCAGAAATGGTGATGAAGTTATAATTTTAGAAAAAATGAATATGCCAGGGAGAAAATTACTTATTACTGGAAAAGGTAGATGTAATATAACAAGTAGTTTAGATATGTCTGAATTTATTCAAAACATACCAGGAAATGGAAGGTTTTTATATAGTAGTTTTGAACAATTTACTAATAAAGATATAATTGAATTTTTAGAAAAACATAATGTTAAAGTAAAAGAAGAAAGAGGAAATAGAATTTTTCCTGTAACTGATAAATCTGTGGATGTATTAAATGCATTTATGGAAGAATTAAAAAAATTAAAAGTACCAATTATAACTAATGCAAAAGTTGAAAAAATATTGACAAATTCTGATGATGTTTCAGGTGTAGAATACATTAAAAACGGTAAAAAAGTCATAGAGAAAGCAGATAAGGTAATTTTGGCAACAGGTGGAAAAAGTTATCAATCAACAGGTTCAACAGGCGATGGATATGAAATGGCTGAAAAATTAGGACATACAATAACAAAAATTTCACCTTCATTAGTTCCAGTAGAAGCAAATAGCATAAAAAATGCAGAAAAAAATAATATATATGTATTTGAAAGCAAATATAATAATTCTCTTAATTTATGTAAAACATTACAAGGATTAAGTTTAAAAAATGTTGAAATTAAATTTGAAGATACAGAAAAAAATAAAATTATTTATCAAGATTTTGGTGAAATGTTATTCACACATTTTGGTGTATCTGGTCCAACAATATTAAGTGGTTCAGCACATTTATTAAGATATAAAAATGTTGAACAATTATTAAAAGAAGGCAAAATACTATTAAATATTGATTTAAAACCAGCATTAAGTGAAGAAAAGTTAGATTTGAGATTATTAAGAGATTTTGAAAAAGAAAAAAATAAATTATTTAAAAATAGTTTATCAGAATTATTGCCACAAAAATTAATAGAACCAATAATAGAATTATCACATATAAAGCCAGATAAAAAAGTAAATGAAATAACAAAAGTAGAAAGATTAAAACTAATTAAAATATTAAAAAAACTTACAATAGTTATTTCAGGTTTTAGACCAATAAATGATGCAATAGTAACTTCAGGTGGAATTAGTATAAAGGAGATTAATCCAAAAACAATGGAATCAAAAATAGTTAATGGGTTATATTTTGCGGGAGAGATAATAGATGTTGATGCATATACTGGTGGATTTAATTTGCAAATAGCATATTCTACAGGGTATGTTGCAGGAAATTGTAGATAATTACATTAGAATATATAATGTTGAAAGTATTAGGAGAGTTATGATTTTTTTAATAGAAGTATGATTTGAATTAAAAGAGTTATGGTTTTTTATAAGAAATATTATTGGAATTAGAAAAGTTATGATTTTTTAGTAGAAATATTATTTAAATTAGAAAAGTTATGATTTTTTATTAGAAATATCATTTGAAAAAAATGTAGGAAAAGACTACTTTTTGAAAATAAAAAAGAATAGGAGAAAATATGTTTTTAACAATTCAGGAAGAAAAATTAGAAGAAGAGATAGTAGAGAAAAAATCTAAATTTATTGCCACATTGTGTTACATTAAAAATGAGGAACAGGCAAATAATTTAATAAAAGATATAAAAAAACAGTATCATGATGCAAGACATAATTGCTTTGCATATAGGATTATGACTGAAAGTGGTGTGGTTGAAAGGTTTAGTGATGATGGGGAACCAAGTGGAACTGCTGGAGGTCCGATGTTAAATATTTTAGGAAAAAATAATTTGTGTAATGTTTTGGTTGTGGTTACTAGGTATTTTGGTGGAATTTTACTTGGAACTGGTGGATTAGTTAGGGCATATTCTGATGCAACTATTAAGGTAATAAATAGTGCTACTATTGCTAGAGAAACAATTGGGTGGGAAGCAGAAATTGAGATTGAGTATGCACAGTTAGAGGGATTTAAGTATTATTGTAATAAAAATAATATACGAATTGTTAATGTTGTTTATGAGGATAGTATTAAGTGCTATGTGGAGGTTACGAAAGAGGAGTTGGAAAATATTGTGAGTGGGGGATGTGGTATTTTGCGATATGAGGTTGTGGAAAGTAAAAATATTAGGAAGGTTTAGGGCTTGAAAGGTAGGTGGCAAAATAAGGTAGCCGGCAAAATAAAATATATTAAAATTCCGTTTCTTTGCTGGTCGTTTGGGTGTGTTAAAATGTATATGTGCTCACGCTCCCAAACTGCGCATCCACTGCATTTTAATATATTTTATTTTGCCTACTCTACTGTTTGGGGTTATTTATTTTTTAGTTACTGTTTTTTGTTATCTATTATTTAGTTGTCTATTTTTTTGTTATTCATTTTTTGTTATTCATTTTTGGTTATCTATTTTGGAGTTTTCTATTTTTTGGGGACTAAAATTTACAATATTAGAAAATATTTGTGATAAATGGAAAAAATTTCCAAAAAAGTATTGCAAATTTTTGTAATAAAGTTTATAATCATAATTGTAAAATTTTTCCAGTTTTACAAATATTTTAACAGGAGGATGAAAAAGGTGGATAATAAAATAACAGTATTAATAGCAGATGATAACCATGATTTTGCTATGACATTATTAGGGTATTTAAAACAAGAAAATGATATGGAAGTTGTTGGAGTAGCAAAAGATGGAAAAGAAGCAGCTGAATTAATATCAATTACTAAACCAGATGTTGCAATATTAGATGTTATAATGCCACATTTAGATGGACTAGGAGTATTAGAGAAAATTAATGAATCAAATATGGAAAAGAAACCAATATGTATAATGTTATCAGCAGTAGGACAAGAAAAAATAACACAAAAAGCAATAAATTTAGGAGCACAGTATTACATAATTAAACCGTTTGAAATAGATGTATTAATAAAGAGAATAAAAGAAATAAAATCATATCAACCAATGGGCAACAAATTAAATTTTATCAACAGAGAAATCAAGGCACCTTATATAGAGATACAACAGGAAAAAAGAAAGTCATCAGATAATTTGGAGGCTTTGGTAACAAACATAATTCATGAAGTTGGTGTACCAGCACATATTAAAGGTTACCAATATTTAAGAGAGGCTATAATGATGGTAGTAAATGATATTGATGTAATTAATCAAATTACAAAACAATTATATCCAGAAATTGCTACAAAATATCATACAACACCATCAAGAGTGGAAAGAGCTATTCGTCATGCAATAGAAGTGGCATGGGGAAGAGGTCAAGTAGATACAGTAGAAAGTATATTTGGTTATACGGTTTCTAATTCAAAAGGAAAACCTACTAATTCAGAGTTTATTGCTATGATTGCAGATAAACTTCGTCTTGAATTGAAAACTGCATAGAATATAAAAAAAGAGTGCCTTAATTTTTTATGTTATTAAGCTTTTGGTTTATAACATAGGAAATTAAGATACTTTGTTTTATGTTATAAAGGAATATAAAAAGCAAAAATGGCATACTCTATAAAAAATGGAGGAATTATGTTAAAGAAATGTATAGAGTATAAAAGATTTGTTTGGGAATTAGATAATGTTATTAATTTAGAAAACATAAATAGTAATATAGTTTTTGTGTGTATAGGAACAAATAAAGTAGCTGGTGATTGTTTTGGACCATATGTAGGATCTTTTTTAAAGAAATCGTTTAATAAATTTTATAATATTAAAGTTATAGGTGATTTGAATAATGATATCACTTATAGTAATATAAAAAAGTTAGAGAAAACTATAGAAAATGAGTATAAAAATAGTTTGATAATAGTTATAGATGCAGCTTTATCAAATAAAGAAAATGTTGGAAAAGTTTTTGTACAAAATAGAGGTTTGAAATATGCACAATGCTTAAGAAAACAAAACAATAGTATAGGTAATATTAGTATAAAAGCTGTTGTAGGTAAAAATGCTAATAATAGTTTTATAAATTTTAAGACATTAAAAGATGTTTCAATTGAAAGTGTACAAACACTATCTAATTTTGTTGCTACAGGAATAATAGAAGTAATGAATAAAAAAGAAATTTATGGAAAAAATATCTATATATGAACTACTTAATATTTTAAGGAGGAGTGTATGGATAATAATGATATGAGAAATATTGTGATTTTGAAAAATTTACCATCCAATTTGATAGAAGAGGCATTTGTTGTATTAAAGAAAAATCAGAAAATAAAGAAATATGAATATGTTGAAAATTTTTTAAATGATTCATTTGAAAATAAAAATAGGGAAAATGAAGATGAATATATAGTTAAAGAAGCGGAATTGATAATTTCGAATTACATTAATAATTTAGAAAATCAAGATATAAAAGGGTTTAAAATGGATTCGTATTTGGCAAAAAAATATAAAAAATTAAGAAAGATTGCATGTGTATTAAGTGCTTTTTTATTGATTAGTTTTGCATATATAGTATTGTTTTAAACTTGTTGATATAGTTGTAATAAAATTATAAAACATAGATAATTAAAAAAATATATAATAAATAATTATAAAGCATAGATAATTAAAAAATATATAATAAATAATTATAAAACATAGATAATTAAAAATATATAATAAATAATTATAAAACGTAATAACTAAAAGTATATAATAAATAATTATAAAAATAAATAACTAAATATATATAATAAATAATCATAAAAAATATAATTTCACATATAAATTAAAAAAGACAAGTATGAATAATCATATATGTCTTTTTTTATATTGTTAGGAGTTGATTTACATATGGAAAGAGTTATTTCTCCTGAAGAAAGAATGAGAAGGGCAGAAGAAATATATTATAGACGAAAATCACAAGGAGTACGAGTATCAACATCTTCTGTAAATGTTGGAAAAGGTAATAAAGTATCATTAGGGAAAAAAATGTGTATTCAAATTATATTGTGTGTGATTATATATTCAGGATTTTGGATGATAAAAGGGTATAATAGTGTATTTAGTGAAAATGTTATTAATCATACTAAAAATATTTTAAATTATGATATCAATTTTCAAAGTTTATATAATCAGGTTGTGGAATATTTTAATAATAATTTTAATAGTATTATAAAAATGAATAATAATCAAAATAGTAATGAAGATTCAAATAAAAGTGAAAATCAAATTAGTGGAGATAATGTGGAAAATGGGATGGAAAATGGTGAAGAAAATGCAAATGAAAATGCACAAGATTCGAATGCAGAAAATGGTGATGTTAATTCAAATAATACAGAAAGTACAGTTAATAATGAAAATAGTTTAGAACAGCAGAATGAAAACCAAGATGCAAATGTTTCAGAAACTGAAAATAATCAGAATTTGGGAATAGGTGGAGGAAGCGATAATGTAGCAAATACTACAGAAAATAAAACTCAAATGGAAATAGATGCAGAATATATAAAACAAAATTGTAATATAATACATCCTATTGAAGGTGTGATTACTTCAAGATTTGGTGATAGAGAACCAACAGAGATAATATCAGCATTTCATCAAGGGATAGATATAGGTGCTGTAACAGGAACAGCCATACATGCAGCAATGGAAGGAACTGTAGTTGCGGCATCATATGCAGGTGATTATGGAAATCATATAAAAATTCAAAATGGTGAAGTTTTAACTGTATATGCACATTGTAGTGAATTAAATGTATGTGTTGGAGATTATGTGAAACAAGGTCAAGAAATTGGGAAGGTTGGAGCTACAGGAAAAGTAACAGGACCACATTTGCATTTTGAATTAAGAAGGGAAAATAGATATGTTAATCCAGATATGGTGTTGAGTTTTTAAAAGTTTTTAGAGTTTTTAGAGCTTTAGAACTTTTAGAGGTTTTAAGACTTTGTATGAGTTGAAAAGAGGGGTTTATAGGTATATTCCTTAAAAAACCTAAATATTATAAATACAAGGAATTGTATAAAAATTATGCAGATTAGGGTTAATTTAAAGATATTTTTTTTTATTATAATTTTTTTGATAACAAGACAAATAGAAATATATGGAATATTAATGTTGTTCGCATTTTTACATGAATTAGGTCATTTGTTTGCAGGAGTAATTTTAGGATTTAAGCCAAAATCATTAAGTATAAATCCAGTAGGATTGTCTATTGCTTTTAATGTAAAGGTGGATGATTATAATGATAAAATTGGAAATGGTAATATATTGGCATTAAAAAAATTAATAATAGCTCTTATGGGACCAACAGTTAATTTTTTGATTGTGATAATATTTATGTTGTTTGATTTGGAATTTTTTAATATACGAAGAGAGTGTGTTATATATTCTAATATTTTAATAGGGTTTTTTAATTTGATTCCTGTTTATCCTTTGGATGGGGGAAGAGTTTTAAGGAGTTTGTTACATATTGTTGTGGGGTTACAGAAATCATATGAGTATATAAATGTGATTTCTAATGTGTGTGTTATTGTGCTTACTTTTTTTTCGAGTATTATGGTGTTTTATTTGAAGAATGTGTCTGTGGTTGTGATAATAGGGTATTTGTGGTGTTTGGTTATTAGAGAGAATAAAAGGATGAATTGGAGGAGAAGTTGGGAAAGGAATTGGGGACGTTTTTCTTTTCCTGTTTTGTGAACATAAGGTGGGTGTTTTTAGTTTATTTGAGGGGTGTGATTTCTTGTTTTTTGGGGATGGCACCGAGAGAAAAAATTTGTTACTTTTGAAAAAATAAGTCTCCTTCAAACGCGGTGGAGTGCGTACTATGTTGATTGGACTTGTTACGATAATGATTGTGGTTAGATGTTGGGTGGCTCAGGTCGGAGACTTATTTTTTCAAAAGTAAAAATTTCTTTCTCCGAGTGGGGTGGGTTGAAGATATTTTTTTGTTTTATTAGTATGAAATTTATTCTGCTTTTGGGAGAAAAGTTTGTATAATTTTTGTATAATTTAAAGTGAAAATAGTTATTTAAATCAGATGATGTTGTGGCATAAATATCAATTTTGTATACATAAATATCATTGTGTGTACATAAATATTATTGTGTATACATAAATATCATTGTGTATGTTGTGTATATTGTGAATTTTTTATGATAAAAGACCAGTTGAGTGTTTGGTGATATGCTCAAATCTGGTCTTTAAATTTTTTAACAACTACTTATTTAATTTTGATGTATTTGCTGTCTGGTTGTCATGTAAGGTTGTGATAAATTACAACTAGTTATCTAATTCTGATGTACAGTGTGGGCATCTAGTTGCTTTGATGTCAATTTCTGAACAGCAGAATGGACATTTTTTTGTTGTTGGTTCTGGTTTTGGTTCATTTTTCTTGAATTTTCCACGAGTTACTTTGTTAACTCCTTCATTAATTTTTTTGTTTATTTTTGTTGCTATTGTAATTCCAACGAAAATAGAAAAAGCAATTATTAAAAAGTCAATTACAGCAGATAAAAAAGAACCATATTTTATTGTTATTTCATTATAAGTAAAACCTAAATCAGCAATATTAACTTTTCCTGTAATAAAAGATAATGCTGGCATGATTATGTCATTAACTAATGACGTTACTATTTTTTGAAAAGCACCACCTATGATAACACCTATTGCCATATCCATAACATTACCTCTTGATATAAAAGCTTTAAATCCGTTTAGCATGAAAATTCCCCCTTTATATATGTGCTAATATATATAAATATACGACAAAATGGGGGATTTTGTCAAATAATGGGTATGAATTTTAAAAAGTATATACAGTTAAGCAGTAAATATGATATTATTTACTATATATTTTCTTATGTTATAATAATATAAATAATATGAAACATAAAAGTGGAGGTTTTTATGTATAAAGAAAAACAATTTAATAAAATAATAAAGCAAATTTGCCAAGAAAAAAGTATACAATATGAAGAATTATCAGATGATTGGATAATAAAATTAACCAAAGAAAATAGGAACAAATTCATAGTTGGGTATAAATTTGACTTAAACAATCAAGCAACATCTGAAATTTGCAATGATAAATTTGCTTTATATGCAGTTTTAAAATCAGAAGAAATACCAGTAATAGAATACAATATTTTATTCAAAAATGAAGAAGATAAATTAGAAAAATATTTTTATGAATATAATCAAAATGTTGTATTAAAACCTAATAATGGTACATGTGGAAATAATGTATTACATATATGTGAATATGATAAATTGAAAAATGAATACAACAAACTAATAAGTAAGTGCTATAGCGTAGATATTTGTCCATTTTATGAAATAGAAAGTGAATATAGAGTAATATATTTACCAACTAAACAACATATATATAAAAAAGTTAAACCTATTATTACTGGGGATGGAGTTCATAGTGTTAAAGAATTATTGATTGAATTTAATAGTGAATATTTTGGCGATGAAAGGAATTTGAAAAATGAAAATATTTCAGCAGATTATATTCCAAAATTTGGTGAGAAAATAGAATATGAATGGAGATTTAATTTATCAAGAGGTGCAAAAATAGCTGATGTTGATGATGAAGAAAAAAATATATTGATGAACATGATAAATAACATTATTAAAGTTATTAATTTGAAATTTGTTAGTATTGATATTGTTAAATTAACTAACAATCAATATATGGTTATGGAAATTAATAGTGGTGTTATGATGGAAAATTTAGTAAAGTTACAAGATGATGGAATTCAAATTGCAAAAAGTGTATATGGTGAGGCGATAGATTTAATGTTTATTTAATGTTTTCAGTGTAAATTAATAATAAGGTGATTAGATTGAAAAATTTATAATTGTGTATGCCTTTTAAGCAGAGCGAGAAAGGAATGAAATTAAAAATGAGAATATTAATAATAGAGAAGATGAGTTTAAAATTGCAGATGCTTCACATGAGCTAAAAACACCAATAACAGTGATAATGGCAAATGCAGAAGCTTTAGAAAACGATCCAAATGAGAAAAAATGGATTGATAATATTAGAAGTGAATCTGAGAGAATGAATGAATTAATAACAGATTTATTAGATTTAGCAAAATTAGAGAATGGAGCAAATATAGAAAATTATCATATAGAGAATTTATCAAAAATAGTAGAAAAAACTTTACTTACTTTTGAAAGTTTAATATATGAAAACAATATTGAGTTAGTATATAATATAAGTGAAAACATAAATATAAATTGTAATAGTAATCAAATGAAACAATTAACAGCAATATTTCTAGATAATGCAATACAACATAGTGAAAAAGATGGAAAGATAACAGTAACACTTGAAAAAGAAAAAAATGATATTGTTTTAAAAGTAAGTAATAAGGGAAAAGAAATGCCAAAATAATCAGCAGATGTTTCCAGGAGAAAATATGAATTCATCATCTAATTCAGTTACTAAAGTAGGTGCTAACGAAATAGATGGAACTGATGAAACATTAACATCAAGTTATACTGCATCAGAAAGTGATGAAAGTGTAATTCTAGTAGAAAATGGTGGAAATGTTACTTTGAATGCAGATAAACAAACTTTAGAAGGAAACATTGAAATTGATAACATTAACAGGAGATTCTTATATTACTTCATTAGAAGATAGTGATTCAAGTTATAATAATATAAACTTTAATGGATATAAATTATATGTTAATGGAATTGCTATAAATTATGAGAATGTTACTTTTTAATATATTAGTAGCATTCTTTTTTGGTTTTTAAAATTCTTATTTTATAGATTGAAAAGTATTGGAAAACATGATATATATAGTATATAAAAATATAATAAAATTGTAAATCGTAAGGAGGTAAAGAATATGGAAATTTTCGATGTACTTAATGAATATGGCGAATTTACAGGAAAAACAGCAACTAGAGAAGAATGTCATAAAAAGGGTTATTGACATAGAGCAGTATATGCTTTTATCATTGATAATAATTATGAAGGCTTAACTGATAAAACAGGTCCATGGAATTTTTTAAAAAAAATTTTAGAAGAATATGCTGTATAAATCAGAAAATGCAAAATAAAAATCTATATATGGAGGTATATGAAAAATGAAATACACATGTGCATATTGCCAAAAACACTCATGTCATAAAAATGAAATGGAAAAAGCTCCACAAAATTGTCCAACAAAAAATGAGAAAAAAGAATTAGAGGAAATATCAAAAGTTTATAATGATAAAGAAAACTATAATATTGCTAAAGCATCTGCTGAAGTTGTAATGGACAATTATGGAACTAAGCCAAGAGTAAAAGAAATTATTGATTTTTGTAATAAAATGAAATATAAAAAAATAGGTTTAGCTTTTTGTGTAGGACTTTCAAAAGAAGCGAGTATATTTGCACAAATATTAAGAAAACACGGATTTGAAGTAGAATCAATTATATGTAAAGTAGGCAATGTAAATAGAAAAAATATAGGAATAAACGATTGTGATGTTCCAATGTGTAACCCAATTGCACAGGCTGAATTTTTAAATAAAGAAAAGACAGAATTTAATATAGTATTAGGTTTATGTGTAGGACATGATACATTATTCTTTAAATATTCAAAAGCTCCGGTTACAGTACTGGCTGTTAAGGATAGAGCTCTTGCACACAACCCTTTAGGAGCTATTTATTTGGCAGATAGTTATTATAAAAGTAAAATATAATAAGTAATGAGGTGAATATCTTACTGATATAATTCAAAATGTGAATATACAGTGATAAAATACGAGGAGATGGTGATATAAATAAAATATTAAGTTTTGTGATTAACACTAAGAATGAATTATTAATTTTAAAAGGAAGTCCTAATGATCCTCAATTTAAAAAGTCGTTGTGGTACGTTGTTACTGGAGGGTGTGAGAAATTTGACGATAGTATCGAGAGTACAGTTATTAGGGAAATAAAGGAAGAAACAGATTTAGATGTAATTGAAACTTTTTACTTGAATTGGATTTTTAAATATAAATCCTTAGGAAGTGATTGCGTAGAATATGCATATATTTCATTTGTAAATGACGCGCAGGTTAGGTTAAACGAAGAAAGTATAGAATATAGATGGTGTACAGTAGATGAATTTATTAAAATGATTGATTGGTATGGAGATAAGGCTGTGCTGAGACAAGTATTAGAAAAGGCAATGAAAAAAGAAAAGCTTTGGAATTGCGAAAAGGTCGAGGCAATTATCAATGAGGTGCTATAACGAGCAATAATGTAATAAAATATAGGAGAATTTAAATGAATTTAGACGAAATATTAAAGGAACTTAAACAATTAAAAATATCAAAAGATGAATTTTATATTGAAGGAAATGCTGCACTTGTTATAAGAGGAATTATACCAGATACGGATGTTATAAAAATTTGTGTATCAAGTGATAGAATAAAAACTTTAGAAAATACACATAAGCTAACTATTAAAGACTCAAAACATTATATATTCGGTAAACTGTATATTACGGAGTGCAAAAAATCTTGCTTTGATATGGAAGAATGTGAACCCTATAATATAGAAAGCATTTGTAAAAGATTGTATATTTTGTTGGAATCAAACAATGAAGCAAAATTAATAAAAAAGATAAAAGAATATGTAGGACCATCTTTTTTATATGTTAAGAATATAGAAGAA
>UMJX01008867.1_pt1 | contig 40947 bp, 44 predicted proteins | sample 1966131 | NCBI WGS metagenome assembly UMJX01 (sample SAMEA4836162, study PRJEB28245) | human gut metagenome | biome: gut microbiome; material: fecal sample | place: Denmark | collected 2008 | reverse complement strand
TTAGAAGGCAGTTGCTCTATCCAGCTGAGCTATTGCCGCATACTTAACTTAAAATTTCGTATCACTTTAAGTCAGCTCTGTTATTATACATCAATAAAGCACATTTGTCAACACTTTTTTGAATTTTTTTCAATTTTTTTATTTTGGCTTGATATATGGTTAAATAACAGCAAATTGAAATAAAACAATACCTCATAGAGTACAGCCAACTACGCTTTGCAAATCAGCTGTACTCTATGAATTTTTTAAAATTAAACAGATTCAAGCTTTATGCTTTCGCCATCTGATGTAATATTTATTGCCGATAAAGGAGTTGCGCCTGCCTCAATCATAGCATTGGCGATCTTCTCCTCTACCTCACGCCTGATTGTATTTCTTAAATCTCTTGCGCCACTGCTGCCGTTGCAAGATTTCTTAGCGAGATACTCACAAGCCTTTTCATCAAAGGTGAATTTAATGTGCTTTTCTTCCATTGTAGGCACATACTCGGAAAGCATAAGATTTGCAATCTTAACAAAATCGTCTTCCTTAAGACTGTTAAATACAATTATCTCATCAACACGTGCAATAAACTCAGGACGAAGGAACTCTGAAAGTGCTTTCATTACCTTTTCCTTAGATGCTTCTTCCGATGATTTGCCGAAACCAAGTGCATTTTCCTTATTTGCAGAACCTGCATTTGATGTCATTACAATTACAGTATTTTCAAAATTAACTGCTCTTCCATGTGCGTCTGTAACCTTACCCTCATCAAGAATCTGAAGAAGAATGTTAAGCACATCAGGGTGAGCCTTTTCGATTTCATCAAAAAGTAATACAGAATACGGTCTGCGTCTTACCTTTTCGGTAACCTGACCCGCCTCGTCATAACCGACATATCCGGGAGGTGAACCGATAATCTTAGAAACGGAGTGTTTCTCCATAAATTCAGACATATCAAGTCTTATGAGTGTTTCGGGAGTATCAAAAAGCTCGTGACTGAGCACCTTTACAAGCTCGGTTTTTCCTACGCCTGTTGGGCCTACAAAGATAAATGATGCAGGTCTGCGTCTTGGAGAAATCTGTACTCGGCTGCGCTTAATTGCAGACGCAAGCACCTCTACTGCCTCGTCTTGACCGATAATTTTCTTTTTAAGAGCATCTTCAATACCTGCAAGTTTAGCAAGTTCGTTTTCTCTGATTCTTGATGCAGGGATACCTGTCCACAATTCGATTACTGTAGCAATATCTTCTTCTGTAACCTTAGAAACAAGGGTTTCGGGGTCAATTTTTGAAAGCTCAGAATCAACTCTTGCAAGTGATGTATTTACATTGGCGAGCTTTTCATAGTCAATCTCTTCGGCTGTCGAAATTGCCTCTTTCTGCAAATTGAGCTTTTGCTGCTCATCAATGAGCTTGTCGTGTTTTTCCATATCCTTGTTGCGGAGAGCAGCGCAAGCGCAGCTTTCATCAAGCAAGTCAATGGCTTTGTCAGGCAAAAATCTGTCTGTAATATATCTTTCTGAAAGCACAACGGTTTTGCGGACAATTTCATTGTCAACAATAACACGATGGTGCTGCTCGTAGTAGCCCTTTACACCTGCAATTATATCAACAGTTTGTGCAATGGTAGGTTCGCCGACCTTTACAGGCTGAAATCTTCTTTCAAGTGCCGAATCCTTTTCTATGTATTTTCTGTATTCGTTAAATGTAGTAGCACCAATAACCTGAACCTCGCCTCTTGAGAGCGCAGGCTTAAGAATATTAGCCGCATTCATTGTTCCCTCGTTGTCGCCTGTACCTACAAGTGTGTGTACCTCATCAATGAAAAGAATAATGTTTCCGTTTTCCTTAACTTCGGCAACAAGTCCCTTGATACGGCTTTCAAACTGACCTCTGAACTGAGTGCCGGCAACGAGCGACGCAAGGTCAAGTAAATGAATTTCTTTGTTTTTAAGGCGCTGCGGTACATTTCCGTCAGCAATTCTGAGAGCAAGTCCCTCAGCAATAGCGGTTTTACCTACACCGGGTTCACCGATAAGGCAAGGGTTGTTTTTTGTACGGCGAGAAAGAATTTGAATTACTCTTTCAATCTCTTTATCTCTGCCGATTATATTATCAATTTTGCCCTCTCTCGCTTTTCTTGTAAGATCCTCACAATAAAGATTAAGGTGCTTTCTGTTTTTATCTTTTTTGTCTTTCTTTTTTCCGCCCGATTTTCCCGAGCCGTCTGCTTTATCGTTCTCGCCGTTTTTAGCTCCGAAAATATTATTAAAGAACGCAGGGAAAGTTGGTGCGCCATGAGAAAAATCATCGTCCTCACTGCCCACATCTTCGCCTAATTCACTCATACTCTCGGCTAAATTATCAGCGCCGAGCTGCTGCATAAGCTGAGAAATGTCACCATTCTCGCCCATATTTTGCATAAGGGAGTCCATCTGATCCTGCACATTTTCAAGATCATCATCGGAAATACCCATTTTATTTATTAAGTCCTCAACAGGCTTTATGCCCAGCTCTTTTGCGCAAGTAAGGCAATAACCCTTTGTGGCTTCGTCTTGTGGATTGTTTGTTGAAACAAAAACGACAGCAGGTCGTTTTCCGCATCTGCTACAAAGCATAGTCTGCTCCTTTATAAATTAATTATTAAAGCGGCATTGCCGCAGTTTAAACATCATTCAAATTAAACATTTGTTATTTGATATGATATATAATATACCATATCAAAGATTTTTTCAATTCTTTTTTGTCGTTTTTATAAAAATTTTAGTAAAAAAGGATTAATACTCGCTTTTTTTACTCTTTTTTGCCTTGTCGTTTTTTATTAATAATTTATATATTTTTGCATAACGATAAAGCGCATAAAGCATAACGACTGCCGTAATAGAAAGTAAAATATCGTCTATAAGCAGGTTTTCGTAATTGATTACTGCCTTTAAAAATACAATTACACATACGGCAAAATAGAAAACAATAGTTGCAAGTTTGCCGAACCATTCGGCTGCCGGCGGTGTGATTTTGCGCTTTAAAAGCGATACTCCGCCAATGAGCATTGCCACATCTTTTGCTATTAATATTACAAGTATAGGTATTACATTCGGCGCATAAAAAGCCATACAAAGCATTACGGAGATTAATGTAATTTTGTCTGCGATTGGGTCTAATAATTTGCCAAGCTGGGTAATCTGATTTAAGCGCCTTGCAAAAAAACCGTCAAGACAGTCTGAAATTCCGGATAATCCAATGCAAATTGCCGACGCCAAATATTTTTCATTTAAAAATAAAACGACAAAAGGTACGACAAGTACAAACCTCAGATATGTAAGCAGGTTTGGTACTGTCCATAAATCTGATTTTTGCTTGATTATCATTTTGTTTTCTTTGTCCATTTTCATTCCCCTTTATTCAGCGTTTGAAAATTGAAAAAGCAACTCCGCTTATTCCTTCATTAAGTGCAGCAGTTGAATTTGTCCAATCCATAATAACGGCAAGCACCATAAGAAAAATTGTAGCCAGAATCACACCCTCAACAGCGCCGAAAACTCCGCCTAAAATTCTGTTTATAGGGCTGATTACAGGCAAATCGAAAACTTTATTTACAAGCCTTATAATGAGTTTAAATACTATTAAAAGCAATATAAACATTATTATGGCTATAAAAAACGAGAATATTCCCGTTACGATTGGCTTTACAAAACTGTCGGTAACCTGCACTGCCGTTAAATTTGACGAGGTTGTTTTTCCCGCAAAGCAGTCAATAAGCCTTTGTTCGTCAAAGCCAAAAATGTTGCAAAAAAATGTAACAATTCCCGAAACCCAAGACGGCAAATCGCCGAGAGCGCTGTTTACAGATATTTCTGTATTTGTTACTGCTGTACTCAATTCTTTTATTAAATTATTTCGGATAAACGCATTGAATATCCAGCCTGCAATTGCGCCCGATAAAAGATTTGAGAGAATATAAGACGCAACAAGCGCAGCAATATTCATAATAGATTTTGCTAAACCTCTTACTGCACCACTAATGATAAAGATAATTATAACAGCAAGAAAAATTATGTCAAGTACCATATTCTCCCCTCATTAAGCATTATCTTTTGTAGAAACGCTGTCTGTTGCTTTCTGACTATTGTTGTTAAGCTCTAAAAATCTAATCTGATTTACACTGAGAACATAGGCTGTTGTGTCCGAAGAAAGGATAATGCGCTTTGAACCTGCGCCTGTTTCGGTTTCAAACACCTTATCGCCGTTTGTATTGTAAACATTCGCTACATTTGAGTCAAGCAGGGCGATTTTATCCTTGTAAACAGAAATAGAGTCTGCTCGGCTGTCGGTATCAACCTTTGATTTTTGAGAGCCGTTTGAATCATAAGTAAAGACCGAGCAGCTTCCACCGTCGCCGCTTCTTGAAAGTGCAACATAGTAAGTTGAAGTATCCATATTAAAGAAATAGTTTGAAAGCGTCATTGAATCATAAGAATTTGTAATAAAATTCTCATCGCCCTTTTTTACAACATAAGATGCGGCATTGCCTACAAGGGCAATTCTGTTGTCGGTAATAAATTTTGAGGCAATAATAACATCGCCATCAATATTCACAACCTGCTCAGGCTCTTCCTTTGAAAAGTCGAGAATATAAACGGCTGATACAACCTTACCGTTTACTGTTGACAAGCCTGTTACCGCACAAGCTGTGCCGTTGCTGTTGAGTGTTACAGATGTTATATAATATTCCGAAAATGAATATTTGTATATTCTGTTGTTGTCTTTATTAAATACAAGCAAACTTGAAAGATAGCCGTTACCCTCGGTAACGATTGCATACACGCCGTTTGACGCTATGTCTGCCGTATAAATATCGTCATCGGTATTTGATGCAAAAAGCTGCTTATCAAGTGAATTTACCTCATAGCCTTTTCCGCCGAGGTCATATGTAAGAAACATATTTTTATTGCTGACAAGAATAGGCTTTGAATATTTAAGCTGCGTACTGAATATATCACTTCCCGATGAATTTAAAGTGACAAACGAAGTATCTGACGAATAAGCAATGTGGCCGTCTGAAAGCACAAAATTGTTTGAGTTTACCTCAGTGCCTGTAATGGTAACGGGATAGCCGTTGCCAGCGTTTCCAAGCACATCATATGTCCACCAATTCGCAATGCTTTCGGGCGAAAGTCTGTCCCTGTTGGCAAAGGCAAACACCACAAGTCCTGCCGCCAGCGCAATACACACGCAGACTATTATTTTTTTAACTGCCTGAGGCGACATTTCGGTTTTTTCAAGCTCGTAGTCCTCAAGCGGTACATCTTCATAGCTTATAACATTACGGTCGGTTTTCTTCGCCTTTGTTTCGGCAAAGCGATGACCTTTTGATTTTGTTTTAGTTTTAGAATTGTTTTTAGATTTAGATTTATCAAATTTACCGGAAAACATTTCTGTTCACTCCTTCAGGTAAATAACCCCTTAATCGTAATTAACCCTGTTAAGATACAGACCACAGGGCTGTGCTGTCGGGCCTGCAAATTTTCTGTTCTTTTTTTCAATTATACCCGTAATTCCGTCAACAGGTATCTTCCCCTGCTGCACTCTTAAAAGAGTGCCAACCATAATTCTTACCATATTATAAAGGAATCCGTCAGCCTCTACCTTCATAGTTACAAGGTTACCATCTCTCGTAACCGAAAAGGCTTTTACTGTGCGTGTCATATCCCCTTTTTCTCGGCTGTCAAGTGTGCAAAAAGAGGTAAAATCGTGAGTACCCACATAAGCCTGAGCCGCTTTGTTAAGCATTTGCTCATCGAGCTTATATCTGTAATGAAGTGCGTATCCGTCAAGAAAAGGATTGCGCACCTGTGTATTCCATATTTTATAAATATATTCCTTGCTTGTGCAGCTGTACCTTGCGTGAAAATCAATATCGACCTCTTCACAATCAAGAACGGCTATGCTGAGCGGCAGCCAACGGTTTAATGCCGCTTTTAACCTTACATCGGCAATCGGATGTGAAGTTTTAAGGCTTATACAGTACATATTTGCGTGAACTCCGCTGTCCGTACGGCTGCACCCTTTTAAATCAAAATCATCACCGATAATTTTAGACAATGCAGTCTGAAAAGCCTCCTGAACAGTCATAGCGTTGTTTTGAATTTGCCAGCCATGGAACTGCCTGCCGTCATATGAAATTGTAAGTTTAAAATTCCTTAAAGCGCTGCCGGAATCAATATGTTGCATAAAACCACTCCGCAAATTACAAATCCTACTGTTACCATAGAAACAACATCTCGCTTAGCCATATGAATACTTTTCATTCTTGTTCTGCCCTCGCCGCCATGATAGCAGCGACACTCCATAGCTGTGGCAAGGTCATATGCTCTTCTGAAAGACGATACAAACAAAGGCACAAGAATAGGAATCAAGGCTTTTACTCGTGTTATCACATTTCCTGCCTCAAGGTCTGCGCCTCTTGCCTTCTGCGCCTGCATAATTTTATCGGTTTCTTCAAGCAAAGTAGGCACAAATCGCAGTGCAAGCGACATCATCATTGCGATTTCGTGAACAGGAACATGAATTTTATTAAGCGGTTTCATCAATCTTTCGATTGCGTCTGTAAGCTCTGTGGGAGATGTTGTAAAGGTGAGTGCAGAGCTTGCAAGTATAAGGCAGATAATTCGTACCGTTACAAATACGGAACGGTTTATTCCGTTAATTGTAATCTTGATTATTCCCCACTGCCATATGGGATCTCCCGTACCGTAAAAAAGATTGAGTACGGAAGTTACTATTACTATAAAAATAATAATTTTTAAACTTTTAAAATAAAACTTTGCAGGTACTCCGCTCATTGCCACTATTGCCGCTGTTGACGCCGCAACAAGGGCAAGCGCCGCATAGTTAAATGTGCAGAACACTAGCACCAGAAAAGCAACAAGCATAATGATTTTTGCTCGTGGGTCAAGCCTGTGAATAAGACTTTTTGCGGGGAAATACTGACCGAAAGCTACATCTCTTACCATTACCTTGCCTCCTTTTTTATAAGAGGAAGAAGGTAATTAACCGCTGCATCAACAGTCAGTATGCCCTCGGGCACATCTACTCCCCTTTTTCTGAGCTGTGACATTATTTTTGTTATCTGCGGAATACGCAGACCGATTTTTTCAAGCTCGTCACCTCTCGCAAAAACCTTTTGAGTTTCGTCAAACATAACAAGCTGCGATTTATTCATAACCACAATTCTGTCTGCCACACGGGCAATGTCCTCCATACTGTGAGAAACAAGCAAAACTGTGTTTTGTCTTTCCTTATGATAGCGGATTATCTGGCTTAAAAGCACATCTCTGCCCATTGGGTCAAGTCCTGCCGTCGGCTCGTCAAGCACAAGCACATCGGGATCCATTGCAATTACGCCTGCAATGGCGGCTCTTCGCTTTTCTCCGCCCGATAAATCAAACGGTGACTTGTCCAAAAGCTCGTCCTTTAGTCCTGTAAATCTCGCCGCTCTTCGTACTTCCTTATCAATTTCTTCTGCCGAAAGTCCTTTATTGGTTGGGCCGAAAGCAATATCCTTATAAACGGTTTCCTCAAAAAGCTGATATTCGGGATACTGAAAAACCATACCCACTTTAAAGCGGATTTTACGAATTTCCTTTGGCTTGTCCCATATATCCACACCGTCAAGCAAAACCTGTCCGCTTGTAGGTTTCATAAGTCCGTTAAGCATCTGCACAAGGGTTGACTTGCCCGAACCCGTATGACCGATAATGCCGATAAGCTCGCCTTTATTTACAGAAAAGCTGACATCGTTTACCGCCTTTTTTTCAAAAGGAGTGCCTGTGCCATAGGTGTAGCAAACATTCTTTAGCTCAAGAATACTCATTTCAGCACCTCCATAAGCAAATCGACACATTCGTCACAATCGAGAGGCATTTTATTGATTTTTGCTCCGCAGCCGATAAGTCGGTAGACAAGCTCTGTTGCCTGTGGAACATCAAGCCTATGCTTTTTCAAAAGCTCTACCTGAGAGAATACCTTGTCGGGTGTACCCTCGGTAAGTACCTTGCCGCTGTCCATTACAATTACTCTGTCGGCAAGTACCGCCTCGTCCATATAATGAGTAATGAGCACAACGGTAATGCCCTTTTCTTTATTCAATTTTAAGAGTGTAGACATAACCTCTTCTCTGCCGTTCGGGTCAAGCATAGCGGTAGGCTCGTCAAGCACAATGCAGTCGGGCTGCATAGCAAGTATGCCTGCTATGGCAACTCTTTGCTTTTGTCCTCCCGAAAGCTTGTATGGAGCGTCTTTTCTGAACTCATACATACCCACCGCTTTGAGTGCGTCATCTACTCGCTGTCTGATTTCAGACGGCTCAACACCGAGGTTTTCAGGGCCAAAAGCAACATCTTCTTCGACAACGCTTGCAACAAGCTGGTTGTCCGGATTTTGCAGCACAAGTCCTACCTTTTTGCGAATGTCGAGGGTTTTGTCCTCATCTGCTGTGTCGTCACCGTCTATAAATACCTTTCCGCTGTCGGGTACAATCATAGCGTTGAGGTGTTTGGCAACGGTTGACTTTCCGCATCCGTTATGACCGAGCAAAGCGACAAACTCGCCCTTTTCTATTTCCAAAGACACACCGTCAACTGCATTTACTATAGGCTGACCCTCGTCTTCGGACATATAAGAAAAAAATATATTTTGAATAGAGATAAACTTCATTAATTACTTCTCCCAGATAGCCGTTGAGCCGCACGGCAGAACAAGTCTTGTGTCAGTTACAGGCAATCCGATTTCACTGCTTGAAACCTTACCTCCGAATTTTGTTTTCAGCAAAACACCGAGCAAATACTCCATAACCGCAGGCGAAAGACCTGTTGTGTAGGAATTAAGAATAAAGAAAGCAGGGTCATCTGACATAACCTGTCTGCAAAGTTCAACCAACGGATAGAGCTGTTCCTCAAGTTTCCAAACTTCACCGCCGGGGCCTCTGCCGTAAGACGGCGGATCCATAATGATACCGTCATAGCGGTTGCCTCTTCTGATTTCTCGCTGAACGAATTTTGCACAATCGTCAACAAGCCATCTTACGGGTTTGTCGGCAATACCGCTTGATACCGCATTTTCTTTTGCCCACTGCACCATTCCCTTAGATGCGTCAACATGGCACACGCTTGCGCCTGCATTCATACAGGCAAGTGTTGCACATCCTGTGTAGCCAAAGAGGTTGAGAATTTTAAGCGGTCTGCCTTCTTTTTTTATTTTATCGGCGGCAAAGTCCCAATTTACTGCCTGTTCGGGGAAAACACCTGTGTGTTTAAATCCCATAGGCTTTATGTTAAATGTAAGACTGCCGTAATTTATACTCCACTGCGCAGGGATTTTTTTGTACTGCTCCCAACTGCCGCCGCCCTTATTGCTGCGGTGATAACGGGCATGAGCCGAATACCAAAGCGGATTTTTCTTTTCGGTTGACCAGATTATTTGCGGATCGGGGCGAATTAAAATAACATTGCCCCAGCGCTCAAGTCGCTCTCCGTCAGAAGCGTCAATAAGCTCATAATCCTTCCAATTTTCAGATAAACGCATTATGCCAATCTTTCCCTTACTACCTGTGCTGCCTCTTCTGCAAGAGTCTGAATCTGCTCAGGATTTTCGCCCTCAAGCATAACTCTTACGAGTGGTTCTGTGCCCGATACACGAACTAAAATTCTGCCTGTGTCGCCAAGAATTTCCGTTACACGATTAATTTCAGCTTTAACTTCCTTGTCTGTGTAGAAAGAAAGTTTGCCCTCGTTGCTTACCTTAACATTGATAAGCACCTGTGGATAACGCTCCATAATCTTTGCAAGGTCGCTGAGCTTTTCGCCTGTGCGTTTCATAATTGAAAGCACCATTGCGCCTGAAAGCTCGCCGTCGCCTGTTGTGGAGTGGTCAAGGAAAATAATGTGTCCGCTCTGCTCACCGCCGATATTGTAGCCGTTCCGGAGCATTGACTCAAGCACATAACGGTCGCCAACCTTTGTTGAAACAAAGTCAATATCGTTTGCCTCGCAGAATTTAGAAAATCCCATATTTGTCATAACAGTGCCAACTGCTGTGTTCTTCTTGAGCTTGCCGTTCTTCTTCATATCGTTTGCGCAAATGGCAATGAGGAAGTCGCCGTCAACAAGGTTGCCGTTTTCATCAACAGCAAGACAACGATCAGCGTCACCGTCAAAAGCAAGACCTGCACTGAGCTTATTTTTGCGTACATATTCCTGTAATTTCTTAGTATGAGTAGAGCCGCAGTCCTTGTTGATATTAATTCCGTCCGGCTCGTCAAAGAGCATATGAACCTTTACTCCGAGCTTTGTAAAAAGCTTTTCGGCGGTTCTTGAAGATGAACCGTTAGAGCAGTCGAGAGCAATCTCCATACCGCTTAAATCTTCGCCGACAGCCTCTGCAACATGATTAATGTAATCATCGACAGCCGAGTCAAGAGTATCTACTCTGCCGATTTCGCCGTCATTTGCTGTCGCATACGGAACTGCATGGTCAAGTACAATTTCTTCAATTCTGTTTTCAAGGTCATCAGGGAGTTTATATCCCTCTGAACTGAAAATCTTAATTCCGTTGAACTCAAATGGGTTGTGAGATGCAGAAATCATAACACCTGCATCTGCATTGTATTTCTTTACAAGGTAAGCAACGGCAGGAGTAGGAACTACACCCAAAAGTTTAACATTTGCGCCTACCGAGCAAAGACCTGCAATAAGTGCGCCCTCAAGCATATCGCCCGAAAGTCTTGTGTCTTTACCGATAAGAATTGTCGGATGCTTAACTTCATCGCTTACAAGCACCATTGCGGCTGCTCTGCCTATATTCATTGCAAGCTCGGCTGTAAGCTCTGTATTAGCTACGCCTCTTGCGCCGTCTGTACCAAAAAGTCTGCCCATAATTGTTTTTCCTCCAAGTTTTGTATTTAAAGTTGTATTTATTAATTTTGTGAGTTTTTATCAAAAAGATTAGGTTGTGTCGGCATTGCATTTACAGCACCTTTCGGAAAATCATATCCGAGGTGACGGCAAGCCGCCGCCGTAATGCATCTGCCCCTCGGTGTTCTGCTTAAAAAGCCGATTTGAAGTAAATACGGCTCATAAACATCTTCAATGGTTACTGCTTCCTCACCGATAGCCGCTGCGAGGGTTTCAACTCCGACAGGGCCGCCGTTGTAGAAATTGAGTATAGCCTCAAGCAGGCGTCTGTCGTTTCTGTCAAGACCAAGTTCGTCAATTTCAAGTCTGTCAAGCGCAAGGCGAGCGGTGTCGCAGGTGATGATTCCGTCAGACATAACCTGAGCAAAATCACGCACACGCTTTAAAAGCCTGTTTGCAATTCGTGGCGTACCTCTTGAGCGAGATGCAATTTCAAGTGCGCCGTCAGGCTCGATTTGAATGTCAAGAATACCTGCGCTTCGTGTAACTATTTGCGCAAGCTCCTGCGGAGTGTATAACTCAAGTCTTAAAATAACACCGAATCTGTCACGCAAAGGCGCTGTAAGCTGTCCTGCCCTTGTTGTAGCGCCCACAAGCGTAAATTTTGGCAATGGCAAATGATAAGACGCTGCCATCTGACCCTTGCCTGTAATAATATCTATTGAAAAATCTTCCATTGACGGATAGAGTATTTCCTCTACCGAACGGCTCAAACGATGAATTTCATCTATAAATAATACATCGCCCTGATTAAGGTTTGTAAGCAAAGCGGCAAGGTCGCCCGGCTTTTCGATTGCAGGCCCTGAGGTAATTCTCAGCGATACTCCAAGCTCGTTTGCAATAATTCCGGCAAGCGTGGTTTTGCCAAGTCCTGGAGGGCCGTACAAAAGAACATGGTCGAGTGACTCTCCTCTGAGTTTTGCCGCCTCAATAAAAACCTTAAGATTTTCCTTTGCGGTTTCCTGTCCGATATACTCCGAAAGGGTTTTCGGACGCAAAGGATTATCTCCCTCTATATTGTCTTCAGGGATTTCTGATGTATCAAGTATTCTGTTTTCAAAGTCAAATTCATCCGAAAACTCAGGCTTGCTCATTTATCAATTTCTTCCCATCTGTTTTAATGTCATTGCTATAAGCTGTTCAACAGGCAAACTTGCGTCAAACTGCGCAAGTACAGGCGAAACATCTGCCGGAGTGTAGCCAAGCACACCGAGCGCCTCTATTGCCTTTGGAACATTTCCGCCGGCAGCCTGCGGCATCTGCACACTGCCCGATTGAGTCTGTTCTGATTTTGCAAGCTTGTCCTTTAGCTCAAGAATAATGCGCTGGGCAATTTTTTTGCCTATGCCCTGCGCCCTTGTAATTGTTTTAATATCATCTGTCGCTATTGCCATAGCAACCTGTTCTGCGGTAAGCTCGGATAAAATAGAAAGTCCGGCTTTTGGGCCTACTCCGCTTACGCTTATCAATGTTTTAAAGGTTGCAAGCTCGCTTTGTGTGGCAAAGCCGAACAAATCCACTGCGTCCTCTCTTACATTGAGATAAGTATAAAGCGTTACCTCAGTGTTGAGTTTTAATGTTCTGAGGGTATTGTATGTAGTTTGGCAAAGGTAACCTACTCCGCCACATTCAACTACTGCCGCTGAATTTTCTGTATGAATAAGTTTTCCTCTTACCGAATAAATCATTGTTTATCCCCTTTCAAACATCTTTCTTCTCAGCGCCGAACCTGCCGCCTGAGCATGGCAAATTGCTATTGCGAGTGCGTCTGCCGTATCATCGGGTTTAGGCACTTCGGCTAAATGCAAAAGTCTGCGTGTCATTTCCATAACCTGCGGCTTTTTAGCCTTGCCGTATCCCGTTACTGCGGTTTTTACCTGCAAAGGCGTATATTCGTAAATCGGTATTTTAAGTTTTTGGGCGGCAAGCAAAATAACTCCCCTCGCCTCTGCAACCATAATTGCTGTTTTTTGGTTATTCTGAAAATACAGCTTTTCTATTGCAAGAGCATCAGGACGGCACCTGTTAAGCACATTGTAAATTTCATCGTAAATATACTCAAGTCTGTAATTATAGTCAGTGCCAGCCTGAGTTTCAACCGCACCAAAGCCGAGTGCCTTATAAGTATTTGATTTAAAACTGATTGCTCCCCAGCCAACGATTGCATAACCGGGGTCAATCCCGAAAATTACCAAGGCACTACCTCCAACTGTTTTAATAAAATAAACCTAAAATTATCAACGCAGTAAAATGTTTGGAATAATAAATTTATCTCTTAAACTTCTTTTTCTCTGTTCAAAATGCCTACTAATTCCGCTTTTCTTTTGTGTGAAAAGAAAAACTCCAAAAGAAAGCACATTTAAGGGACAAGGGCTTTCGATGCCCTTTCCCCTTAAAAATCCTCTTTCCCCAAACGACCAAGGTCAGTGACCTTGGAACCTCTGACTTTTCTGCACTAAAACAATTTAATATCTTTCAAAATTCAGAAGAAAAGACTTGATTTTTAAGTTTATTTCATATCAGTAAATTATATTATCGGCATTTTAGCCTATACTACCGCATAATAATTAGCATTATATCACAAAACAATCCATTTATCAATAAAAATGCATTTATATTTAAAAAATATCCTCTAATTTTCTCCCTGTTTTTCTATTTCTATCTGTTTTCCGCAATAATCAAGCACAAGTTTATTTCCGCTTACCGTATAGTTAAAATTATAACTCTGTTTAAATTCCTGATTAAAAATAATAAAACTGCTGTCATCTATAACATACAAGCCGTTTATGACCATTTCGTCCTCGCCTGATTTTAATTTCAGCTCTGCCTGATTATCTGAAAAGTTCAGGCTTACCTCTGCGCCGCCCTTTAATTTTCCGTACCAATTTTCACTTGTAATCTCAAAACTCTCTCCCGAAGTGTCTGCCGTACATGAGCAAAAAACAAAGCAAACCGCACAAATAAGTGGCACAACAATCTTTTTCATAAGCGCACTCCCCTCTCACAAAAATATATTACAAAAAATATTTTTATATGACAGGCTAAGAATTTATATATTTTTCTTGAAAAGCAATATACTTCTATGGTATAGTATATTAGTATGTAAAAAGATTTGGAGGGATAACTTTGCAGTATGAATATACCGCACCACAAAAGATTTTTGAAGAAAACGGCGAGGTAATGTGCGCAGGCTGGGCAAAAAAGCCTTATTTTATCTTTAACAGGGAGCAAAGCAAGCAGGCAAAGCACATTAAGGAAAGTGTAAGCTATTTTATGAGCAACGGCGAAATCTCACTTTATATATCCACTGAAAACATCGGACTTGACTTTTATATAAAAATTGCGATTGCAAATTTAAAAAACGGCAATGTGATTTCTGATTTTGTTTATAAAAAGCAACTCCTCGACAGAAACGAACTTCCCGAAAGCAAAGAGAGCGGACAGCTTGTTTATTCGGACAAGCGCATTGAATTTGCAATAGTAAAGGTAAAAGATGACCGCACCATAAAATGCAATTTCTATGATTTTGGCGGCAAAGCAGATTTGAGCTTTGAGTTTAATATCGACAGCAAGGACGGAGATATTCTTGACCAGGTTGCGCCCTTTGAGCGTGACAGAAAATACTTTTATTTTAAGCGCTTTATGCCTGTATTCAGTGCGAACGGAATTATTAAAGTGGGCAAATCGCAGTATGAACTTCAAAAGGAAAACACTTCAGTGTATATAGACAGCACATATTATTCAAAGCCAAGACTTCATAGCTACCAGCGACTTTCTGCCGACTATATGAGAGGCGACAACCGCTTTTCACTTTGCCTTGCAAGCAGAGTCGGCGACAACCGCAACGGCAGTGAAAACAGCTTTTTCCTCAACGGCGAGCTTAACAAGCTGTATAAAATAGAGGTCAAAAACAATGACGGCAGAATAGACCGCCCATGGTACTTTAAAGGCGGAATTGAGGCTGTTGACATTACCTTTAAGCCAAATAAAATCAATGACAGCGCAATGGTGGCTCAGATGGACACAACCTCGGTAACCTTTGGCGTATTGTTTGGCAAGCTGAAAAGATACGATTATGACGCACCGCTTATGCTCGACAATATTCCTGCACATATGGTGTTTAATGAATTTTAATAAGATAAAAAATTAAAACAAAAGAGCCTTGATTGAATTTTAACAATCAAGGCTCTGATTTTTTATAGAAAATATTTTATTTTTCGTTTTCTTTTTTATCTCCTATAAATCTTGCAAAAATAGCAAGTGTGGTGAGGAAAGACACCAAAAGATAAATTAAAAGCGAAAGCAATGCGCCGAGGCTCAATGCAGATCCTGCAAAAATTATTATTGAAATAATACCTGCCGCACAGCAGATGAGCGAAACAATATTTTTCATATTTCTTTGGCTGTCAAGCACACAAAAGAAAAATCCGACAACAGGGATAATAATGAGAATAGGTGTAAACATTACATACTTTAAAAACGCACTGCCCAAAGCGCCGTCTGCGTTGCCGCCGATAAATGAAATAAGGTCAAGAACAGAATATGAATAAAATACACCTTGTGAATTTGCGCCCTGTATAAAAGGCATTGAGCACAAAAACACCAAAAGTGCATAAAAAACGCATTGTGCTATTCTGAATCGTTTTCTTGTTTTGTTTTCAGGAATTTTAAGCATTGTATCCTCCAAGGTAAAAAATTATATAATTACTCATTTTTGCAAATAATCACAAAATATCTGTAATAATTTTTAATTATAACATATTACGAATTATTATAAAAGTGATTATATCACAAATTTTTAGGTTGCACAATGGATTTTTTTGTGATATAATATAAATAAGTTTTGATTTTTCAAAGCTGAAAGGAGTTTTTTCAATGAGCTATATTAATGAATCCGTAATTTACAATATATATCCCCTCGGCTGGTGTGGAGCGCCAAAGCAAAATGACGGTCAGCTTGTTTACCGACTTGATAAGATTTACGATTGGATTCCACACTTTAAGAAAATGAGCGTAAACTGCATTGTTTTCAATCCGCTTTTTGAAAGCAGCTTTCATGGCTACGACACAATCGACTATAAAAAGGTTGACTGCCGACTCGGCGACAATGAGTCATTCAAAAAGATTTGCAAAACCCTGCACGGAAACGGCATAAAAATTATGCTTGACGGTGTGTTTAACCATGTCGGCAGAGATTTCTTTGCATTCAAAGATGTTCAGCAGAATTTACAAAATTCTCAGTATTGCGGCTGGTTTCAAAATCTCGGATTTGGGGGTTCAAGTCCTAAGGGCGATCCATTCACATATGAGGGCTGGGCAGGTCACTTTGACCTTGTAAAGCTAAATCTTCAAAATCAAGATGTTGTAAACTATCTTTTGAGTGCGGCTGAATTTTGGATTGACGAATTTGACATTGACGGACTCAGACTTGACGCCGCCGACTGCATAGATATTGAGTTTTTCAAAAAGCTGAGAAACACCTGCAAATCTAAAAAGCCTGATTTTTGGCTTTACGGCGAGCTTACACACGGCGACTACAACCATTGGGCAAACAACGAAACTCTTGACTCGGCAACAAACTACGAGTGCTACAAGGGCATTTACTCAAGCCATAATGACCACAACTATTTTGAAATTGCACACTCGCTGAACAGACAGTTTGCAAACGGCGGCATTTACAGAAATATTTACACATACAACTTTGTTGATAACCACGATGTAAACAGAATTGCAAGCAATTTGAGAGATAAAAATCACCTCTGCAATGTTTACACACTTATGTATACAATGCCGGGTGTACCGTCTGTTTACTACGGCAGTGAGTACGGAATTGAGGGGCAGCGCACAAACCACAGCGATTACGAACTCCGCCCTTGCCTTGACCTCGGAAATATTCCAAATCCAAACAACAACCTTTTTGAGCATATTGTAAAGCTCGGCAAGGTAAGACTTGCTCTTGAGGCGCTAAAGTACGGTGATTTTGCCAATGTAAAAATAATGAACGAAAAACTCGTTTACAAGAGATGGACAAACAATCAGACTGTATTTGTGGCATTCAACCTTACAGACCATGACGAATGGATTGATTTTGACACAGGCTGTAACGCAAAGCTCACAGATGTTCTCAACGACAACGAAGTTATTGATGTAAACGGTTACTATAACCTGTATATGAAACCGTATTCATCAAGAATACTTGTGGTTAATGACGGAAGTTTTAAAGTAGATTTTTCAGATAATTCTCCGGAGAAAATTACAAAGCCTCTTGAAACCACAGAAGCCGCACAGGCTCAGAGTGACGAACCGCATTTCTACACAGAGATTAAACCCGGAAAATACAGACATTTCAAAGGAAACGAATATGAAGTTATAGGCACTGCCCTGCACAGCGAAACAGGCGAAAAGCTTGTAGTCTACAAGGCTCTCTATAACGACGGCGGACTTTGGGTGCGCCCTTACGATATGTTTAAAGAAATAATCGAAAAAGACGGCAAAAAAATCCAAAGATTCACTCCGATTGATTAATTTAAATTTTACCACCTATCTTACAGAATTCGATGAATCACTGGTGCGACGCTGGGATCAAGCAGATCACCATCTAGGATGACCACTTCACTGTGGAGTTTAAGTCTGAACTGAAAATTGATATTGAAGGGTAATCCCGTAGACGCACGAACCCCTCTCGACCATGATGGCCGGGAGGGGTTCGGTTATTAACAGTTTACGCCTTTTCTAAAGCACCACAACAGACAATCCTCAACATACCTTAAGAGAAGAAGTGCATCTTCCTTACTTGCCACATCCTCATGATGAGTCCCTAGTCCTGACATTACACTATACATTGTCTGAAATAGCCTAAATCTATTAGCCCCCTTTTTATTATCGATCCAATATGTATATATTTTCTTAATTGACGTCAATTGTGCTCCATTATCAATTATACTTTCGCCCGTCGCCGCAAGTATCCCTTTCACATAATCTCCATTAATCGTATCCAACTTTTTAAAGAAATTCTCTAACAAGGATCTGCAGTTTTCTATACAGCTGACATATTGTCCCGATCCAAAATTCGTAATTGCTTCATCATACAGAATCACTAAATCAGGATGATGCATTTCTAGCATAGAATGTAAATATGAAATATCTGTATTCCGCTGCTGAACCCCCTCCGTTGAAGGAATAAGTGAATAATATTTTAATTCATAACCATAGTCTTCTCTTATCATTATTTGCAATTCATATCCAATTACGCCAAGATAATTAGATAATAAATTATATTGTTTATCCTCAATATCATGAATTCCATCGAGAATTAAATTTAAAAATCGAAGTAAACCTTCTTCGTTAGATTCGATTTTTTCGCAAATAGACAGACAAACATATTCAGGATTATAGTCATCATTATTATTTTGGTATCCTCTGTTATACCAGTAAGGGCTTAATTTATTTTTGTAGTCGTCCCAAAAAGCGGATAGACCAGCCTTTTTCAGCAATACCTCTCCATCATCATTATTATCAATTTGGCGCCTTATAAATTTTCCAAAAATACTATATATATTTGAACGTGCTATTCGTTCTTTTGTATCAAAGACATTATTCAATCAAAACACCTCCCAATTTTTCAATCAGCCCCATATCGGCTGGCAACCAGTCAACGCTGTATAATTCATCTTTACTAAGCCAGCACGCGTCCTCTGCTTCTTTGAGTTTTATTTCACCCTCGGTAACATTACACCAAAAGCAATCCATAGACAGGTGAAATGTAGGATAATCGTGTTCAATCGTATCAATCAGATCTCCTACGGATACCATTACATCCAGCTCTTCTTTTATTTCTCTTATAAGGGCCTGCTGTGGCGTCTCTCCGACCTCAATCTTTCCGCCAGGGAACTCCCACTGTCCTTTAAATTCTCCGTAGCCTCTTGCAGTTGCAAATATCCTGTCACCTTGACGGATAACTGCTGCTACCACTCTAACTGTTTTCATATTGTCCACTTATACAAATTCCAGCAGCTTCTTCTCCATGCAGAATTCGTATCCCATCTTCTTTTCTCCAACGGTTTCAAACTGTATAACAATGGTGGTACCGGCAATCTCAGTAATCTTGCCGGTTCCAAAGATTTTATGCTTCACTGTTTTACCTACAATATCCGCTGGGATAACAACAGGTGGCTTCGGTTCTGGTTTTACATAAACCGGCGCCTTTGCAATCTGAGGTTTTGTTTTACTCTTTTTGCGTTCCTGCATCATTTTGGTATATTCCTCATCCACGTTCTTACCGCGTGCCTTGTAGTCCTCCATATCTTTGAATACAAACATTTGTGGCTTCTGTACGTCATTATCTGGAACTGGTCGAACAGGGAACATCCATACTTTTCTTGGCACACCATCCTCACCAGGCTGGATATCCGCATATGGTTTATCCACCAACTCAATTCTTCCGCAATAAACATACTCGCCGGCATCCATCACCTCAAATAAATGCACATTGACACCATTGAAGCCGCTTTCTGCTAGCGTTGCATTTTGAGACCAGTACAAATCCTGGTCTCCAGATTTACCCATGCCTGTATAATGTAGAACTCCGCCTATCCATTTATCATGATAAAGGCCCTTTGTATAATCGGATACAATAACAAGCGTATTCGTTGTTCTTGAACGACGCATACCTCCCATATTTCCGCATTTAAATATTTCTACGATATCCGCATTCTTTACAATTTGTCCTATTTTTAAGCCGGGATTAAACATAATAATACGCCTCCACTTCCATAACATCTATTCCACTGCCAACTCTGCCTCTTAGTATCGAGATGCTTAAACTGCGGTCGGCGCTGACAACAATTTCAGTGCCACAACATATGACATCTAATCCACAGCCTAAACCCTATGACCGTTTTTACAGTAGATATGTTTCCATATAAAATAACCGAGCCTTTTCAGCAGTCTGACTTTAAATTCGAACTTCCGAAAAAGCCCGAAAATACGCCACTTTTCAGCTATTATTTATCTTTTCTTGACAGCAAACAGACCGTCTCCACATGCGCTGTTCTTGGGAACATATCGCAGGGGGTTACTTCTTTTGTTTTATAGCCGTTTGATTCAAAGATATGCAAATCTCTTGCAAGGGTTGCGGGGTCGCATGAAACATACACTACTCGCTTTGGCGACATTTGAGTTACCGTCAAAATTACATCTTCGCCACAGCCTTTTCGTGGGGGATCTAAGACTACAACATCGGGTTTCAGACCCTCTGCCTTTAGCTGAGCTGCCGCCTGAGAGGCATCGGCACAAATAAATCTTGCGTTTTTTATGTCGTTCGTTGCCGCATTTTCATTTGCGTCTTTAATTGCGTCCTCCACAATCTCTGCACCGACAAGTGTTTTGCATTTATCAGCCATGGTAAGTCCTATTGTGCCTGTTCCGCAGTACAAATCAAGCAGGACATCGTCACTTTTAAGGTTGGCATATTCCTTTGCCTTACCGTAAAGTTTTTCCGCTTGTGCCCTATTCACCTGCCAAAATGAGAACGGCGAAATTTTAAATTTAAGTCCGCACAACATATCTGTGATGTGGTCACTGCCGTAGGCTACTCTGTTCTTTTTGCCGAGAATTACATTTGTTTTTTCTCTGTTGGAATTAATAATTACACTCTTTAGGTTTGGCAATCCGTCTTTTAACATTCTTACAAGCTCATCCTCTTGCTTTAAACCGTTGCCGTTGACAACATAACACACCATAAGCTCTTGCGTTACCTCACCCAAACGCATATACAAATGGCGAAGTCTGCCCTTACCCGTTGATTCGTCATAAATGTCTGCGTTTGTTTTTTCTATAAAGTGCTTGGTTATTTCTATTACAGAATTAAAAATCTCCGGCTGCAAAAGACAATCGTCACAAGGTATAATTCTATGGGTATGGAATGAGTAAAAGCCGAAAATTGCCTTTCCGTCTTTATCTTTTCCGATAGGAAACTGCGCCTTGTTGCGGTATCTGTCGGGATTTGCACAACCGATTATATCTTTAAAATCAAAGTCTTTAATTCCGCCGATTCTTGTAACGGCATCGTAAACACGCTGTGATTTTATATTAAGCTCTTCATCATATGAAATATGCCGCCAAGTGCAGCCGCCGCATTTTGAAAACTGCGGACAATCTGCCTCTGTTCTTGACGGAGATGGAGTGATTATATTTTCTATTTTTCCGAAAGCATAGGTTTTCTTGGTCTTTAAAATTCTTACTTCGAGTTCGTCGCCAACGGCTGAGAGCGGTACGAACACCGCTATTCCGTCCTCGGTTTTTCCAACGCCGTTGCCATCTGCTGTTGCGGAAGTTATATTTAATTTTATAATATCATTCTTTACTAAATTCACAATACATCACCAAGTTTATTTTATCATTTTTAATATAAGTTGGCAACTAAAAAGCCAAAACTTCAAAAAATATATTACAAAATCAAAAAAAGTATTTATTTTTTTCGACTATGGCTTTATAATATAAGGTAGAATTTTTGTGAATGGAGAATGAGTGTTTTGAATTACGACATTTTACTTGACAATATAAAAAGGATACATTTTATTGGTATCGGCGGCAGCGGTATGTGTCCGCTGGCTGAAATTCTCAACAGTGAGGGCTACCAGCTTTCGGGTTCTGATATGAACGAGGGCGATACTCTCGACAGAATCAAGGGTTACGGTATTCCTGTATATATGGGACATCGTGCAGAGAACATTGACGGTGCAGAGCTTGTTGTGTACTCAGCCGCTATCAAGGAAGACAATCCCGAGAGAAAGGCAGCTGTTGAGCAGGGTATTCCTTGCATAGAAAGAAGTGTAATGCTCGGCATTGTAACAAGAAGATACAAGAGAAGCATTGCGGTTTCGGGCACACATGGCAAAACAACCACAACTGCTATGCTTTCTCAGGTGCTTATCGGCAGTGGATTTGACCCGTCTGCCATTATCGGCGGTAAACTTCCGTTTATCGGCGGCAACAGCTATGTGGGTCAGAGCGACATTATCGTATGCGAGGCGTGCGAGTATGTAGATACATTTTTACAGCTTAATCCGTTTATTTCTATTATACTTAACATTGATGCAGACCACCTTGACTACTTTAAGAACCTTGACAATATTAAAAAGTCGTTTAACAAGTTTGCAAAGCAGACAACGGGCTTGCTTGTAATTAACGGTGACGATGAAAACACGCTTGATGCCGTAAGCGATGTTGATATTGAAAAAATCACCTATGGCTTTGGCGAAAACTGCGATTACAGAGCAGTGAATATTTCTGCCGACAAGGGTGTTCACGAGCAGTTTGATATTTACTACAAGGGCGAACTTCTCACAAACATTAAGCTAATAGTTCCTGGCAAGCACAACATTTACAATGCGCTTGCTGCGGCAGCCACTGCACATTACCTTGGCGCTACTCCAAAAGAAATTGCCGATAATCTCCATAAATTCGGTGGCGTTCACCGCCGTTTTGAAATTCTCGGCACACCTGAGGGAATTACGGTAGCAGATGACTTTGCTCATCATCCAACAGAGCTTACCGCTACTCTTAATGCCGCAATGAATATGGGATTTAAAAAGGTATGGGCAATTTTCCAGCCGCATACTTTCTCAAGAACAGCGCTTTTGCTTGATGATTTTGCCGAGGCGCTCAAAATCCCGGATGTTGCGATTATTTCAGAAATTCTCCCTGTAAGAGAAACCAACACATACAATATTTACTCAACTGACCTTGGCGCAAAAGTGCCAAACTCAGTTTGCCTTGACACCTTTGAGGAAATTACAGACTATGTATGCAAAAACGCAAAAGAGGGCGACCTCATTCTCACAATGGGCGGCGGCAATGTATATATGTGCGCAAATATGATTTATAATCAGCTCAAGTATAACGAGGAAAATAAGTGATTTTATATTTCATTTATCGGAGCAGTTATTATGCGATTTGAAAACAAGTTTAACTTAACACCACAGTAAAGCCTTTTTCTTGCAAAAAAGAAATGGGATGAAAATGTTTATTGCGGAATGGAAATGGAAAACAGAGCCGTAACATTTCCGCAAGCAAAAACAATTTTGCAGGGAGTTAATGTTGCAAATGTGCAAATTGATGATATTCAGGCTATACTTAATATGCGTGACGCTTGGGAATATCTTCTGAATACTGTTGATGGGCCTGTTACTTTTGAATACTGGTGCAAGCTAAACTAATTTATTGCAAGAAACGAGGCTCTTGAATGAGGCAACTTGAGAACGGGTTTGGTTGCAATTTCGGGTACAAACTATGAACCTCCTGTTCCCGATTACAACAAAACTTGTAAGGAATTAAACGGCATATTGTCGGCACCGGACGAAACGGCAACCGATAAAGCACTTCAGGCTTTTTGCCGGAGTGCGAGAGGTCAGTTTTTCTGGGACGGCAACAAAAGAACAAGCCTTACCCTTGCTAATAAAATTCTTATTATGACAGGCGCAGGAATACTTACAATCACCGACAAGCATATGAGCAATTCAACACATTGCTTTTCAATTTTTATAACACCGGCAACAGCGACTTGCTTAAAGAAATTTTATACGATACTTCGATACAAGGAATTAAAATTTAACAGTTAAAATTTTCAGCCTGACTTCATATGAAATCAGGCTGATTTTTTTTGGCACAAAGTTAGAAAGTTACACTTGAGTAGTCTTAGAGAAAAGATATTCTAAAGAACGCAAGAGTTTTAAGGTGTGGCTAATTTGCCCTTGTAAAGCGGCAAATTAGTAGTTGTAGTAGCGTGGCTTTTCCTTTATGCTGTCGCATTTTTAGGCTTTCGCCATTATGTTCTAACCACCAAACGGCAAGCCGTTTGGCTATAAAATTTGCGATAGCTTAAAGCATTTGTGGGCGTTGCCCACACCCACAACCTTTGAAAAGGTTGACCAAACTTTTTAACTTCGGACAACAAAGTTTTGCTTTTGCTTAACTTTGTTGCCCGACCAAAAATTAATATGCCAAACCATAATTCACTCCAACTATTGACAACGAATCAAATACCTCTAAAACAAATTATAAAAGGCAATTAAAGACTGCCGCTCATTACAAGCGGCAGTCTTTAAGAAAAAATATGAAATGTATAAGGGATTGGTTAATTAATCAGCCTGCAAGTGCCGCACCGAGTGCTTTACAGCTTGCAATGGCATCGTCATCGGGAGAGTCATTACAGATTACACTTTCTGTTGCGAGAACCGCACCTGCCGAATTACAGGTATCCTCCCATGTTCTCATCCATTCGCCATCGCCCCAACCATATGAACCGAAGAGGGCAATTTTTTTGCCTTTGAGCTTTGGTTCACATTCGTTAAAGACAGGCTCAAATTCTGAATCTTCGAGTGTTTCTGCGCCCATAGCAGGACAGCCGAATGCGATTGCGTCAAATTCATCTGCTTTGTCGGCAGAAAAATCAGATACATTAAATACAGAAACCTCTGCACCTGCGCCCTTTGCGCCCTCTGCAACAGCGTCTGCCATTGCCTCTGTATTACCTGTTCCACTCCAGAATACTACTGCTATTTTACTCATAACTTAATTACTCCTTTGTAAAAATTATACGGTAAGCCGCTTTAGCGACGAACCCTGCAAATATTTTTTGCAATATATATTAGTGCATTTTTTATACTTTTCAAATGTCTTTTTGGCATTCAATTCATCGTGATATACTTTCCAACAGCCGCAGCATTTAAAGTTTTTGCCCTTATTCTCAATAAAGCTAATCACATCGTCAATCGGATAGCCTAAAAACAACCCGATTTCGTGAGGAAAACCGCCGCACGAGTACACTCTCTCGGAAAGCTCATTGATAAGCTCATCTGTGGTTTTGCCCTTGTAGCCTATTGACTCAAGAAAACTTTTGCTCCTGCTGTTTTGAATATCAAAATTTAATTTTTCGGGGCGATAAACATAAATCAACGCTCTTTCGGACGAAAAGTACAGTATACGGATTGACACACCTTTTGCGTTGAGAACAGAGTTTAGGGAGATAATATCTTTTTTTAGCTTAAATATGCTGTCAATTCGGCAATTAACCAAATTTCCTGTTTTTATATTCGCCAATGTCGGTGAGCAATGGCGGACTAAAATTTCTTCAGACATAATACTCCTTTAGTTAGCTTTGGCTAACTTTGGTTTTAAATTTTACGCCCTTACAGGCGTTGATTTACATTTATTTCTGTAATTATAGAGGCACAATTACAATAATGGAAAGAATCATGCGTTAAGTTAGTTGTTACTAACCTTTTGCATAATTATAATACTACATCTTCCTCTATTTGTCAACACCCATTTTAAAATTTTTTAATATAAATTTTCACTTGCAATTTTGAGTGGTACAGTATATACTATATACATATTAGTTTGATATATGTATGGGAATGAGGTTCTCCCATGGATTTTCCAAAACCGCTTTTGCTGATGACTTCTGTTTTTAACAGGGGCATTGGCTTTTTTTATGCCATTTTTAATTTATTTGAGGTGAATTTATGAAAAGAAGTTTGTTGATTTAAAAGTGATTTCGGTTTCGCTTTGTTGTGCCGTTGTAATGGGAATAATTTCGTTTGTCTTTTTAAAAATGCTTGGTTTGTCCTCTGTATTCAGAGAATTTTTCCCGTATTGCATATGGTTTTTGCCGCTTTCGGGTATGCTGACCGCTTTTGTATATAAAAGATACGGCGGCGAATCTTCTAAGGGCAACAACCTTATTATACAAAGTGCAAACGAGGGCGTTAAAGTGCCTAAAAGGCTTGCGTTTCTCACATTTATATTTACCCTGCTGACCCACTTTTCGGGTGGTTCTGCCGGCAGAGAGGGCACTGCCGTACAAATCGGAGGAACGCTTACAAGCAATGTTGCCGATAAACTCGGATTTAAAAATGGGGACAGAAAAATCATAATTCTCAGCGGTTTAAGCGCCGCTTTCGGCTCGGTGTTCGGCACTCCGCTTGCAGGTGCATTCTTTGGTATGGAGGTCTGCTGTATCGGTCAGCTTTCTGTAAGCGCCGTTATTCCCTGCTTTCTCTCGTCATATCTTGCAAATGCCGTCACTCTTTTGCTCGGTGCAACGCACGAGGTACATAAAATTTCAGCCATACCGAGCTTAGATATTAAATCGGTATTAGTATTTATATCGGCGTCAATTTTATTCGGATTAATCGGCAAATTATTTGCGCTTGGGGTTAAATATTTAAAATTATTATATGCAAAAATTTTTAAAAATACTGTTTTATCGGCATTAATAGGCTCTGTTATAGTGGTATTGCTCATCGTTTTACTCAATTTAAACGAATACGAGGGACTTAGCACTTGGCAACAGACCACCGCCTTTGAGGGCAACGCTAATTGGTACGATATGCCCGTAAAATTCATTTTAACAACTTTAACGCTTGGCGCAGGATTTCAAGGCGGCGAGGTTACACCGCTGTTTGACATAGGTGCGTCATTTGGCGGCTGGTATGCAAATATGTTCGGGATTGAACCGAGTTTTCTTGCGGCAATAGGACTTATATGCGTGTTCGGCTCTGCCGCAAACACTCCAATCACCACAATTCTGCTTGGAATAGAGCTTTTCGGAGCAGAGGCCGTTCCCTACTTTGTTTTTGCAAGTTTAATCAGTTTTATTGTGTCGGGCAAGTCGGGCATATACTCGGCGCAAGAAAGAAAGCTGAGCAAAAATATTTTTACAAAAGTCAAACAAGATGATTTTTCAGAATAAATGTGATACAATACTAAAAGAATATGTCGGAGGTGTGTTATGAAAATTTTGGTTGTATTTACTGGCGGAACGATAGGCAGCTGCTACAACGGCAATGTGATTTCTACCGATTCAAGCACTCGTTACAAGCTGATTGAAATGTATAAACAGCGTGGCGGAAAGGCGGAATTTGACACAATTTCTCCTTATACGCTACTCAGCGAAAACCTCAGCGGTGAGCATTTCAGCCTGCTTTATAATGCCATAAAAGAAAATATAAATAAAAATTATGACGGTATAATTGTAACTCACGGCACTGATACCTTGCAGTACACCTCTGCTATGCTTTCGTATATGTTCGGTCTATGCAGCACTCCGATCGTGCTTGTTTCCGCAAATTATCCGCTTGAAAACGAAAAATCAAACGGACTTGATAACTTTACCTCTGCCGTAAAATTCATTGAATCGGGCAAAGGCAAGGGTGTTTTGGTGGCTTATAAAAATAGCGGTGAACCCGCAAAAATCCATCGTGGCTCTCGCCTGCAACATCATCTCGCTTATGATGACAACATATACAGCATAAAGAATGAATATTACGGTGAAATTACAGATACGGGGTTTGTGGAAAATAATTCTTACAACGAAAAAAGTGACGAATTGGTAATTGAAAAAATGCCGATTTTTACGGCAAGCTCACCTGTTTTAAAAATCACTCCATATGTCGGAATGATTTACCCCGATATTAACAAATCCACTAAAGCCATACTTTTGGAGAGCTACCATTCGGGCACTATAAATACAGCAAGCACAGAGCTTGAAAAATTCTGCAATAAAGCAAAAGAACTTGAAATACCTGTATTTTTAACAGGCAGTGAGGCAGGATTTTTTTACGAAAGCAAGGAGCTTTACCAAAAGCTGAAAATCAATATACTTCCGCCCGTATCGCCTGTATCGGCATATATTAAGCTATGGCTTTTGTGCGAAAGCAATAGCGAAAAGCTGTACGATAATTTTTCAAAATCGCTTGGTGGGGATATTTGGTAATCAGTAAATATGTTTCATACCAAAGTTTGAATTAATAAATTTAAAATTTAGGTCAACCCTTTTTAAAGGGTTGCGGGTTTGGGCAGAGCCCATAAAATAATAAAAATGCTCTCATTTTCAATAAAAAGCAAACATTTATAATTACATCATAAAACAGCCAAACTTTTGATTAATCAATATTTTAAAATAAAACAAAGTTAAGATTAATGAGTGGCAGAGAGCAAGAAAGTTACACTTGAGCAAAGCAGAGAAAAGATATTCTAAAGAACGCAAGAGTTTTAAGGTGTGGCTGATCTGCCCCTGTAAAGCGGCAAATTAGTAGTTGTAGCAGCGTGGCTTTTTCTTTATGCTGTCGCATTTTCAGGCTCTCGCCGTTGTGTTCAAGCCGCCAAACTGCAAGCCGTTTGGCTATCAAAAATTTGCGATAACATAAAGCATTTGTGGGCGTTGCCCACACCCACAACCTTTGAAAAGGTTGACCAAACTTTTTTGTTTTATAGACGATAGTCCGTTATTAAAATAAGAAAAACTAACTTCCACTTACAAACAAAACCGACATCAGCTTAAGAGCCGATGCCGGTTTTTGTTATAAAGCCTTTGCCCTTTATAGAGCCTGCTGTTGTTACTATAATAAATGCTTTCTTATCCACACTCTTTACTGTATTGGTAATTTTGTAAACCTGATGCGGTCTTACTGCGCACATAATAACTCTTTTCGGCTTGCCGCTGTATGCGCCCTCACCGTTAAGCAAGGTTATTCCTCTGTCATTTTCAGTCATAATCATACTGCAAATTTCTGCGTATTTATCCGTAATAATAAACATAAGTTTACCGTTATCTCTCGCAACACCGTATGAAATGGTGTCAATAACTTTAATACTGAAAAATATTGTAACCACAGCATACAAAACACTTTCAATACTGTTATATACAAAAAATACCATAATAAGCACAAGTGCATCTGCTGCAAAAATAAGATTTCCTGTTGAAAAATACGGGAAATGTTTGTGCAAATTCAGAGCAACAATATCCGTGCCGCCTGTCGAACCGCCACGCATAAATATCATTTCAAGTCCGACACCGTTAAGTATTCCGCCAAATATCGCAACCAAAATTCTGTCGCCCGTATAGGCAGTCATAATCGGTGTAAATACATCTATAAGTATTGAAGCGAATACCGTGCCTGCTATTGTTTTTGTAAGAAATGAAATGCCGTTTTCAACAGCGCCCCATATAAACAAAGGAATGTTCATAACTAACACCATAGTACCTATAGGCAAACCGAACATATGATTAAGCATTGTAGCCACACCTGTAAGTCCGCCCGGTGCAATATCGTTAGGAGCCGTAAAAACCACAACAGAAGTTGCATAAACAGCTGCTCCTGCAAGCATTATTGCATAGTCGGCAACCGCAGTCTTAATATCAAGCTTATTTTTCACAATTACCACTTCCATTTAGCGAAATATGTAAAATAATATCAAATAACTCAGAAATTCTTTCTTTTTCATTTTTTAAATATAAGTATCCAAAAAGGCTCTCAAGTCCCGTAGCACTATGGTAATCTGCCACAGTGCCGTTTTTCGGAGTACATTTAGGGGCGGCATTTCTTCCTCTTTTATATACCGATAATTCTTTTTCTGAAAGATGCGGTATTAAAACTTTGGCATACTCTGCCTGACTTTTGCAATTAACAAAGCCAACCTTTATTTTGTTAAGCTCACCTACAGGACGGTTGCTCTGTCGTACAAGATATGCACGAACAAGCAAATCGTACACACCGTCGCCTACAAACGCAAGCGTAAGCGGAGAAACCTCGTCTGCATAGGTATGCTCAATTATATTCTCATTTTCCATACAAACACCCTGTTAATCAACAAAATCAAATTCAAGCTCATATATTGAAACCGTGTCGCCCTCGCCGCAGCCTTTTGCTCGAAGTGCGTCAATTACACCGTTATCAATAAGAACTTTTTGGAAATAGTTAAGGCTTTCATAATCATCAAAATTGATGCTTTTCATAACCTGCAACAGCCAGTCCGCCTCTACAGTATAGATACCATTAACATTCTTTACGGTAACCGAATGATCTTCAAAATCCTCTGCTGTCACAATCGGAGCAGGTTCTGCCTCATAATGAGTAATCGGAGGAAGTTTTGAGAGCATTTCTCTGATTTTATTTAACATAGGATCAACATCATAACGAATTGCCGCCATAATCGGGAAGAAATCATAACCTTGTGCCTCAACATATGCTTTGAAATCAGCTATTTGCTCATCGGTTGCCATATCGCACTTATTGCCTGCAACAATCATTGGTCGCTCGGCAAGCTCAGGGTTGAATTTTTTAAGCTCGTTGTTAATTGTTTCAAAATCCTCTTTCGGATCTCTTCCCTCCGAACCTGAAACATCAACAATATGAACGAGCATTCTGCAGCGCTCAATATGGCGTAAAAACTGATGTCCAAGACCTGTACCCTGCCATGCGCCCTCAATAAGTCCGGGAATATCAGCCATTACAAAAGAAGAACCCTCACCCATTGATACAACACCAAGTACAGGTGTAATGGTTGTGAAATGATAGTTTGCAATAAGCGGTTTTGCCTGTGAAACTACGGATACAAGTGTACTTTTACCCACATTAGGGAAGCCTACAAGTCCGACATCGGCAAGGAGTTTTAACTCGAGAGTAACATTAAACTCTTCTCCGGGTAAACCGGGTTTTGCAAAACGGGGAACCTGACGAACAGGAGTAGCAAAATGCGGATTACCCCAGCCGCCTTTACCGCCTCTCGCAACAATATACGGCTCTGAAGATGATACATCGGCTAAAACTCTGCCTGTTTCCTCTTCTTTAACAAGTGTACCGAGAGGAACACGAATTATTAAATCCTCTGCATTTTTGCCCTTACAGCGACCGCCTCGACCGTTTTCGCCTTTTTTTGCAAGGTATTTGCGTTTATATCTGAAATCGGCAAGAGTTGAAAGATTAGTATCTGCAAGAAATACTACATTTCCTCCTCTGCCGCCATCTCCGCCATCGGGACCGCCTGCCGCAATGTATTTTTCTCGGTGAAACGATACTGCACCGTCACCGCCGTCACCGGCTTTTATATATATTTTCGCTGTATCTACAAACATTTCTGCTAACCTCCAAATGACGAATTTATTTCTAATTCATAATTTATAATGCGTGATTAATTCATTATCAAAATTTGCCGAAAATCACGATTTAAAATTAAGTATTATGAATTGTAAACCCATTTTTATTATACCCTCAAAGTACAATAAAAATCAATACCTAACAAAAAAGGGTGGATAATAAATATCCACCCTAAGATAATGCGCAAATTACTGCTCAACAGGATAAACGCTTGCACGCTTTCTGTCCTTGCCTACACGCTCAAACTTTACAACGCCGTCGATCTTTGCGAATAATGTGTCGTCTGAACCGATACCTACGTTGTTACCTGGATGAATGTGAGTACCTCTCTGCTTAACAAGGATGTTGCCTGCGAGAACCTTCTGTCCGTCTGCACGCTTTACACCAAGACGCTTTGATTCACTATCACGGCCGTTCTTTGTAGAACCCATACCTTTTTTATGAGCGAAAAGCTGAAGATTTACCTTAATCATTACCTTACACCTCCGAAATAATAACTTTAATAAACTTTTTGTACTGCTTTTGCAAAGCAGATAAGTGAAGCCATAAGCCCTCAATTAAATGAGATGCCTCTGTTGCCTCGTTACTGCTCAGGTTTAAATTAATAAAACCGTCGCTGTCGGTAACCTCTGCATCTGTATGCAGAACCTCGGTGATTGTGTTGGCTGTCATAATTGCGGCAGAGCTTACGCCTGCACACACTATATCAGGCCCGCTGGTATTAAAATCAGCATGTCCCGAAATTTTAAAGCCTTTAAAATAATCAGCCGATTTAAAAAATGTTACCGTAATCATTCTCAGATCTCGATTGAAGTAATCTTAACCTGTGTGTAAGGCTGTCTGTGACCCATTGCTCTCTTCTCGCCTTTCTTTGGCTTGTAAGTAGCAACTCTGATTTTCTTGCCTTTACCGTTCTTTAATACCTCTGCAGTAACCTTTGCACCCTCAACAACAGGAGTGCCAACCTTAATGCCGTCATCTGTGCCAACAGCAATAACATCGAATGTTACTGTTTCGTTTGCCTCAGCGTTAAGCTTTTCAACGAAGATAACCTGATCGTTTGTTACCTTGTACTGCTTACCGCCTGTCTGAATAACTGCGTACATTTTAGTACCCACCTTTACATATGTCTCGCTATCTGCAGGTAGAGTAAAAACTCATTTAGCAACCCACAATATGCGGCTTATATAGCATAACACAAATACAATTTATTGTCAACCTTATTTTTACAGGTTATTCTGAATTTTTGCAGCTTTTATTGTATTTTTCATAAGTGTGGCAATGGTCATAGGGCCAACGCCGCCCGGAACAGGAGTTATGTATGAGCATTTGTCCTTAACATTTTCAAAGTCAACATCGCCGCAAAGTTTGCCGTTTTCATCTCTGTCCATACCTACATCAATTACAACAGAGCCCTCCTTTACCATATCGGCGGTAACAAACTTCGGTTTGCCTACCGCTGCAACAAGAATATCTGCCTTACTGCAAATTTCTGCGAGATTTTTGGTACGGCTGTGGCAAATTGTTACAGTGCCGTTTTCGTGGAGCAAAAGCATTGCCATCGGCTTGCCTACAATGTTGCTTCTGCCGATTACCACGCAATTTTTACCGCTGACTTCAATATTGTAATAATGGAGCATTTCCATTACGCCTGCCGGAGTGCAAGGCAGAAAATCGTACTCGCCAAGCATAATTTTGCCTACATTTACAGCATGGAACGCATCAACATCTTTGAGCGGATTTATTGCCTCAATTACTGCCTTGTCATCAAGGTGCTTTGGTAGTGGGAGCTGAACGAGGATACCGTTAATGTCCTTTTTCTCGTTAAGTGTTTTTACGAGGTCTAAAAGCTCCTCCTGTGTGGTTTCGGCAGGCAAAGCATATTCCTCAGAATGAAATCCCACAAGCTCGCAGGCTTTCTTTTTATTGTTTACATATACCCTTGAGGCAGGGTCGTCGCCTACAATGACAACCGCAAGTCCCGGGGTGATTGAATGTTCTTTCTTTAAAAGCTCAGTTTCATTTTTTACTTCTTGCTTTACCTGAGCCGATACCTTTTTTCCGTCTATAATCTGCATAAAAACTGTCCTTTCTCTTAATGTTTATCAAAAGCATAACTATACCTACAACAAAAATAATTGCCGACAAAATCTGAGATACTCGCACCGCATTGCCAAAAATTTGGAAGTGCATATATAGGCTGTCTGTTCTGAGTCCCTCTACTATCATTCTTTCAAAGCCGTACCACACAAGATAGCTGAAGAAAATTTGTCCTGCATATCTTTGTCTGTATTTACCATAGAAATGTAAAATCACAAATCCGAGCAGGCACCATACGGATTCATAGAAAAAGCACGGGTGAACCGCAACATTGTCTGTACCCTGACTTACCATTCCCCACGGTAAATCGGTAGGTGCACCGAATGCCTCCTGATTCATAAAATTGCCCCATCTGCCTATTCCCTGTCCGAGCAAAAAGCCCATCATAGTAATATCGAGAATCGGCATAACTTTCATTTTTTGAATTTTTGCAACCGTAAGACCGCCTAAAAGCGCACCGATAATGCCGCCGTAAATTGCAAGACCGCCGTTGTTTATATAGAGAATTTCAATCGGATTTTTGCCGTAATAATCCCATTCAAAAAAGCAATAGTAAAGTCTTGCGCCAATAATACCCGTTATGATTCCCACAAGAATACAATTAATCAGCTTATTGCCGTCAACATTGTATCGTTTGGAACTGACATAGGCATAAAGCACTGCAAGCAGAAGTCCCGACGCAATAATTATACCGTACCAATAAACCGGGTAATTACCAATGGTAAAAGCAACAGGATTTACGGTAAATTCAAGACCAAGTCCAGGAAACGAAACATTATAGTCCATTACTTTTCACCGTCCTGAATTGGCTTTACAACCGACAAAGTACAGTTATTTACATCAAGCATACAATCAAGTCGCTTTGTAACATCTTCTATTGTAGCGTTTGCGATTTCATCAATATAGTCAAACATATTATTGCCTTTGAAATGGTAGTCGGCAAGAATATTTGAAATTGTATCTACAGAATTGAGAGATGCAACTGTATCGCCGTAAATTGATTTTTTGGCAATTTCAAACTCTTCCTTATCAATTCCGTTTTCTTTAAGTTTAACAATATAATCCTTAATCATTTCCGCTGCTTTCTGCGGTTCTCTTGACTCACCGCCAAAGATAACCGAACAGTAACCGGGGCCGTCAAACAGTTCATAAGAGAACGAGCTGTTAATAAGGTTTGCATCAAGCAATTTACGATACAATTCACTTGTTTCAGACGCTAAAAGGAATAGCAAAATATCTGTATGAGCCGCCTGTGCGTCGCCTTTTACGCAATCCGCTTTTTCCTTAAATCCGAGATTAAATATAGGCATAGAAACAGAAAATTCCTGTTCTACATACGGATTAACAATTTCGTAAGGCTCGTTTTCAAATACATTGTGAATAGTATGTTTTTCACTCGGTTTCAAAAGTCTGTCGGCTGTTTTTAAAACCTTGTCGACAGTAACATTGCCCGAAACGCAAAGCACCATATTGTTAAGGTTGTAGAACACATTATACACTTCGTATAATTTTTCGGCTGTAATTTCAGCAATACTTTCAACCGTACCTGCAATATCAATCTTTACAGGGTGATTGTGATACATATTTTCAAGCATATTGAACATTACTCGCCAGTCAGGTGCATCATCATACATTTTGATTTCCTGACCGATAATACCCTGTTCCTTAGCTACGGTCTGCGCAGTAAAATACGGTGACTGAACAAAATCAAGTAAAATTTCAAGACTTTCATCAAATTTTTCTGTACAAGAAAAAAGATAGCAGGTCTTTTCAAAACTTGTATAAGCATTGGCATTTGCACCTGTTTGTGCATAACGAACAAATGCGTCGCCGTCTTCGCTTTCAAAAAGTTTATGCTCAAGATAATGCGCTATACCGTCAGGTACGGTAATTGTTTCGCCGTCATCTACGGAAAACTTTGTATTAATACTGCCGTAGCGTGTACCGAAAATAGCATAAGCCGAATTGTATCCCTCTTTTGGATATACATAAATTGTAAGTCCCGACGGATGATTTATTTTATAATATTTTTCTGCAACTCTTTCAGATTTTATTTCTTTAATATCCATTTAACACACTTCCTTTCGCAGTTTATTTATTTTTAAGAACATATACAGTATCAAGTGTGAGCTTTTTGGCTGCCTCTACAATTTCTTCCTTTGTAACTGCATTATATTTTGCCGCAAGTTCTTCAATGCTGTTAAAACCGTCATTTATAAACTGTGAAGAATACCAGTTGTCTATACCGGCTGTGGTATCGTTGGATGTACGGAATCCGTTTACTATTGCACGCTTTGTAGCATCAATTTCAAAGTCGGTGATATTGCCGTTTTTCATATCTTCAACTTCTTTGAGAATTGCTTTCTCGGTTTTTTCAATATTTTCATTGAGTACGCCGCTGTCAACAATCATAAGACCGTTAATAAAATTGTAGCTTGCCGCACAGTAGTAGCAAAGGCTCTGCTTTTCTCTTACATTGTTAAAAAGTTTTGAGTTGGCGGTACCTCCGAGAACAGCGCACATAAGTCTGCCTGCAATCCACTCTTTTTCGGTATCTGTACAGCCGACACCCGAACGGAAACCGAGTACAAGTTTTGACTGTGAAACATCCATTTCTTCAACAACACGCTGTACTTCGTCCGCACTCTTGACATAACTCATATCAACCTTGCAAGGTGTTCTGTCAATCTTGCTGTATGCGTCTGTAAATACTTTTTCCGCCTTGTCGGCACCGCTGTCACCGATATAGAAAATTTCCACAACAGAGTCTTTTAATAATTTTTTCCACGCATCCACAAGGCTTTCGGGAGTAATCTTTTTGATTTCCTCAACACTGCCGTAACGCTTGATTCCGCAGGTTTCGTTTTTAAGCATATTTGAAAGCATTGTGCTTATCGCATAGCCACGCTTATCGTTAAACTCTGCGTCAATAGCGTCAAGCAACTGTCTGCGTTCCTGCTCAAAATCATTATCATTAAATTTACCGTCGGTAATGTTAGGATTAAAGATAACCTCACACAAAAGCTTTGAAATTTCCGCTGAAATGATTTCGTCGGTAAACACATATCTGTCGTCAATACCAACCGCTGTAAAAGTCAGCACCTGATAAGCGCCTGTCTTTTTTACGCTTGATACAATATCTGTTCCGTAAAGAGCGCTGAGCTTTTTGCTGAATTGAGTAAAATCAGGGTAAGCCTTGCATGAGCGTGTAAGTAATCCACGCAAAAGAGCATTGTGTGCCGCATCCTCAACATTTAAAGGTACATACAGATTAATGCTCATTCTGATTGTTTTAAATCTATTTACCTTGATGTTGTTAAAAGCAACACCGTCGGCAATAATTTTTCTTTCAATAGAATTCATCATATCATCTCCGAATCTATAATTTAGTTTTCCAATCTAATATACATTGTTTAGTATAACATAATTTTCAAAGAAATAAAAGCATTTATATAAAAAATAAGAGCATTGTATGTAAACAACGCCCCTATTATGTATATTATTTAAAATAAATTACTTCTTTTTTCTTCTTGCCGCAAAAGCTGTCAGTACAAAGAAAACCGCTGCGGTTGCAACAAGAACAATTATGCTTTCAAAATCAGTCACCGTATGGTCGCCGAACGAATAGATTATACCCATCTCGGAATTAATCTGATTGATTACATCAGGTTTTAATTCGGCAGGTACAGATTTAGTACATTCGGTAATTGCACTCTCTGTAAAAATCTGTCTTAGCATACTGCCCGCATGAGAAATTGGAAAACATTTTACTGCAGTTGCAACCGAATCAGGTAACGAACCTACAGGAATATAAATACCTGTAATAAATCCGGAAATTGTACCTATAACCGTACATACGGCGGTATATGCGCCCTCGGTTGTTATAAACATTGCAATAAACATAACAATAGAAGTTGTCGCAAGGTCGTCAATTGCAATTATGCCGACAACCTTAAGCATATTCAAAAGGCTTAATAATTCTCCGCCGTTTACAACTATGTATATTTCACCGAGAATAAAACCTATCAATGTAATAAAAAACGAAATCAAAGCAAGACTTAAAATATATCCGAGAGTTATTCTGCTGCGGCTTACAGGTGAACAGTAAAAGTCTTTAAAAAGTCCTTTTGACCTGTCGCTTACTATTGATACCGCACCGAGAGATATTGAAAGCGGCATAATAGAAATAATACCTGCCATTATCCAACCGTCTGTAAGAAGTCTTGGACTGTCAAGTCCTATACCCTCAAAACCTTTTGAAAGTTGATCTCCGAGAAAAAGCGCATACAAGCCGATGATTATAAACACCGTAAGCAAAGACGCAAGCCAAGCGCCCTTATTTCTGAAATATATTTTAATATTTCTTTTTACCAAAGCAAGCATTACTTTATCTCCTTTCCTGTAACAGCTACAAATAAATCATCCATTTTACCCTTCTGAACTTCAAAATCAAATATGTAATCCTTTAGCTCATTGACTATCGGCAAAGCTGCAAAAGTTGACTTAACGGGAATTTTCACGGTTTCTTTCGTAAATGTGTATTTCATATTCTTTGACTTCAGTATCCTTTCAATATCCGCCATTGTACTGTCTTTATGGTATATTGTAAGCATATCCGAAACATATTTGCTTTTAAGTTCAACGGGAGTTCCTTGCGCCGCAATTTTACCCGAATCCATAATTACAACATATCCTGCGTTCTCTGCTTCTTCAAGATAATGAGTGGTAAGAAAAACCGTCATTCCGTATTCTTTTCGTAAATTACTTACGGTTTCCCATACCGCAAGTCTTGTTTGCGGGTCAAGTCCAGTAGTCGGTTCGTCAAGGAATAATATTTTAGGTGTATTAATCAATGCTCTTGCAATATCTGCTCTTCTGCGCTGACCGCCCGAAAGTTTACCGTACGGTCTGTTCATAAAATCGGTTGCACCCGATTTTTCGATAGCATCGGCAACTGCATTTTTCAAGCTTTTACCTTTTAATCCGTAAAAACTGCCTCGTATCGAGAGGTTTTCTTTTACGGTAAGCAATGGGTCAAGCAAACTTTCCTGAAATACCGCACCGATTTCGGCTCTTATTTTTGAATCTTCTTTTCCGAGTATTCTTCCGCCGATTTCGACTCTGCCGCCGTCAGGCTTTAAAAAAGTATTCAATATACTTATGGTGGTTGACTTTCCCGCTCCGTTCGGCCCTAAAAATGCAAACAGACTGCCTTCTTCAACATAAAAACTAATATTGTCAACAGCCTTTAAATCGCCGTAAGTCTTTGTTAAATTTTCAATTACTATTGCTTTTTTCATTGCTGTTTCTCTCCTTTAATATTTTATTAATCGTATTTGAATCTGTTTTCATTCTCAACATATGAATTGTAAACACTATCAAAAACACCGCAATAATTACACCTGCCGCAATCAGCAAGTCTGACATTACAAAATCAAACCAACCGAATATTGCTCCGCCTACTACCATAACCACGGCAAAAACTTCTAAAATATCTATTATGCTTACAGTCAACAAACTAAGTTTGAGTTTAAAACCCTTTGACAATATCATGTCGGTCACAAACATTAATACAGAAATAACCAATGCGACAATAAAGCATTGAATCACGCTGTATGCATTAAAAACAAAACCGCTGCCTAAAAATACATTAAGCAAAGCAAGTATAAGTGTTTGCCAAGCAAATGAATTTACAAAAACAGAAAAAAACTGACTTAATTTATTCATTGTTCTATCCCCTTTACAGTCCGAATTTACTTTTAAAATCTTTTAAATAATGTCTGTTTACAATCTGAACTTCTCCGTTATTCATATGTACTTCCATTTTTCCGTTAAGCAATGGCTTTACACTCGTAAGTTTGCTTATATTAAGAATACAATTTTTACTTATCCTTACAAAATCGGATTGCGGTAAAAGCTGTTCTGTCTGATAGAGTTTGTAATCGGTTTCATACACCTTATTTTGAGAATAAATAAATGTCTTTTCATCAACGCTTTCTATGTAATAAATCATTTCAGCAGATATAAGAAATGTTTTATCATCAATTCTGCCTGTCAGCTTTGCATTGTTATGTTCAAGCTCGTCAAGCAGTCTTTTTAAATTCTCGTCAACAGCCGCACATTTAACCGTAATCTCGGTTTCGGTAACCGTGCTGTCTTTAATTATCTTTATCTTCATATATTCCCTCTGTGAAGTTAAATTCATTTATTAAGTACATTTATAGAATAGCAGAAATTGTATTCAATTTAAAGTATTTTTAGGTAAAATGCAGAATACAAAGGTTAAGTTGCATAAAAAATACCGCCAACCTCTCGGTCAGCGGTTAAAGTTAATTTCAAAAGTTGACATTGCCCTGAGGACATTTTAAGGTAAGGCAATGTCCGCTGTTGCAGTACCGCACCGGAGTTCAGCATAACCGCTTAGCTCCTCTTCCTCAGATGAAACACTCTGCAATCAGCAATGAGCAACACAACTCATCATAAGTATGATAACAAAATCATTATAAAATGTCAATGATAAGGTGTATTGCATTATAAAGTTAAGTTAAAAGAAAAACACTGCATTTTGGCGCAGTCCCGTCATCGCTTGCCGGTAAAATAAAAAAACAGATTAACAAAATTGACAGCTGTATAGTGCGAGTGACGGAGTTTAGATATGAGCAGAATACCTACCTCGCTTATTGCGGCTTATTCATAATCAAAAAATCATCAACGCTCTCGCTAAAAACAGTCCACAGGACTGTTTTCTTAACGCTCGCCTTCAAGTCCCGTCATCGCTTGCCGGTAAAATAAAAAAACAGATTAACAAAAGTTAATCTGTTTTTTATGGTGCGAGTGACGGGACTTGAACCCGTACGTCGTGAAACACACGCCCCTCAAACGTGCCTGTCTGCCTATTCCAGCACACTCGCAAATATTTATATTTTGTATTGATTTTGTTTTCTCTCAATCAACGAGTGTTATTATACCACCATAAATTACAAATGTCAACACTTTTTTTTGAAAAAATATCTTTCAAATATAAAAAATTTGCAATTTTCTTTTTTATGTGTTATAATTAAATAGTTGTGATGTTTTATACTGCGAAAAAATAACAGAAAAAGATATCAAAGGAGAAAATATGAGTAAAAGAATTTGTAAATTTATTTCTTGTGTTCTTGTTGCGACTTTCTTTATGAGCTTTTGTGCTGTTTCTGCATTTGCGGCAGGAAATAATTATGACTTAAACGGTGACGGCAAAGTTTCGGTATCGGATGTAACAGCCTTGCAAATTCGCCTTTCGGGAGATATGAGCAACTGGAACGATGAGTACGAAAAGAGAGCCGATGTAAACGGTGACGGATATGTAAATATTAATGATGTTACCGCATTGCAAAATATCCTTATGAACGCTGCAAGCGGCGGTACAAGCAGTGGTGCAAATGCCGCAAATTCGTTTTTGATAAAACTTCCGTCAAATAAAATTGACAGCAGCTATCAGGGCAGAGCATATAAACTCACCGACAAAGAGAGAGCTTACATAGAAAAAATCGTAATGGGCGAGTTTGGCACTTCATACGCCGGCTCGGTGTTCATTGCTCAGTGCATTAGGGATGCGCTGGTTTACGGCTATTGCAAAGATCCTATGGATCTCAGAAAATCATCTGCCAACGGCGGTATGGGTTATGACGGATACAAAGAAAATGTAAACGATAATGTAAAGAACGCAGTTTCTTATGTTTTTGATAACGGCGGAAACGCAGTTCAGCACCGCATACTTGTAATGTGCACAAGTGAATATTATTACGGCTATCCGAATAATTGGCACTCAACGCAGAACTTTATTACTCAGTATGAGAATATTCTGTTTTTTGATTATTGGAATTAACCGTATAATTAAAGTATCACAAACTAAATAGTATATCTAACAAGCGGCAGAAATTTTGAACTGACCCCCAAAAGTTAGACAAAGTTAT
>UMJX01005878.1_pt1 | contig 41082 bp, 31 predicted proteins | sample 1966131 | NCBI WGS metagenome assembly UMJX01 (sample SAMEA4836162, study PRJEB28245) | human gut metagenome | biome: gut microbiome; material: fecal sample | place: Denmark | collected 2008 | reverse complement strand
CCGTGCCGGTTCGAGTCCGGCCCTGGGCACCATTTTGAATTGTTGGATCAAGTTTTTCGGGCTTGGTCCTTTTTTATGATATAATTTTTGATAGTTGGAGGATTACATATGAAAGTATTAGTTGGATTAAGTGGTGGAGTTGATTCTGCGGTTGCAGCTTATTTATTAAAGAAACAAGGGTATGATGTAACATGTTGTTTTATGCGTAACTGGGATAGTTTTGCGAATAATGATATTGCGGGAAATCCTACAATTAAAGATGATACTTGTCCTCAGGAACAGGATTATTTAGATGCACTTGCGGTTGCCAATCATTTGGATCTTCCTTTGCAGCGTGTCGATTTTATTGAAGAATATTGGGATAATGTATTTAAGACTTTTTTAAGTGAATATGAAAAGGGGCGTACGCCAAATCCGGATGTTTTGTGTAATAAATATATTAAATTTGATTCATTTTTTGAATATGCCATGAAACAAGGGTTTGATAAGGTGGCTACAGGGCATTATGCTTCCAATGCTAAAGAGAATGGTTTTACGTATTTGACGCGTGCCAAAGATCAAAATAAGGATCAGACTTATTTTTTGTGTCAGGTTGAAAAGAGTAAGATTGCCAAAACAATTTTTCCTTTGGCTCATCTTGAAAAGCCTGAGATTCGTCAGATTGCGACTGAATTAAATTTGGAATCTGTTGCCACTAAAAAGGATAGTACGGGTATTTGTTTCATTGGAGAAAGAAACTTTAGACAATTCTTATCAAACTATCTTCCTAGTAAAGATGGAGATATTGTGGATGTAAATACAGGTAAAGTGATTGCTCGTCATGTGGGTGTTTTATATTATACGATTGGACAGAGAAAGGGCTTGAATATTGATCATGAAAAGGGTCCTTGGTTTGTGGTTGGTAAAGATGTTGTAAAGAATATTCTTTATGTATGTCGTACAGATCAAAGAGATTTATTATATTCAGATTCTTGTATTGTGAAGGGAATCAACTGGATCTTGCCAAGTTTAGAAGAGGTTCCTACAAAGTGTACTTGTAAGTTTAGATATCGTCAAAAAGATCAGGATATTGAAATTGAAAGATTGGACGATACAAGTGTACTTGTGAAATATCCACAAACAATTGCATCTGTCACTGAGGGTCAGGAAGCTGTATTCTATGATGGTGATAAGTGCATTGGTGGTGGTGTGATTGAAGAAGTGTTTAAGGATGGCAAGAATTTAAATCAGTTGATTATGGAGACGGCCAATGGATATCGAGGCTAAGCTTGAATATATCATCTTTGAAAATAAGGCGAATCATTATGTGGTGGCTGGCTTTTCAGAATTAAAGACGTATCATCATTTCACAGCGGCTGGACGTATTGAAGATCCAATTGAAGATCAGGAATATGTACTTGAGGGGGATTATATAACGCATCCTAAGTATGGGGAGCAATTTCGTATAGATATGGCTAAAAAGAAGTTGCCGGATAATTCGGATGCGATTATTCATTTTCTTTGTGGCGAAAATTTTCCTACGATTGGAAAGAAGACGGCGGAAAGTATTTATGATGTCTTGGGTGAAAATTGTTTAGAGAAGATTCATAAGGATTCTAAAATTTTAAATGAAGTGCCAAATCTTTCCGAAAAAAAGATTGCGATCATTAAAAAGGGAATTCAGGAATTTACAGGTTTTAATGAGGCGTATGCCAAATTGTTGAAGTATGGTTTGAGTCCTAGACAAATTCAGATGTTATTGGATACATATGATGATGTATTGGATGTGATTGAAGAGGATTGTTTCAAACCATATTATGAAGTATATGGCTTTGGTTATAAGACGGCTTTAAAAATCGCAAGTGCTATAGGTTTATCGAATGAAGATCCAAGACGCTTGGATGCCTATATTTATGAGTTGGCAAGACAATTATCTATGGCAACGGGAAATACGTATATTACGTTTGCAACAGTTTTTTCAAATGTGCAAGGTGTAAGTGAAGAATTGATTCATGATAGTATTGATCGTTTGGTGGCTATGCAGTATTTGTATGTTGAAAATACGCGTATTTATCCTTTTACTTTGCATGAAGATGAGGTTGTGATTGCCAAAGAATTGAAGAATCATTTGTTTGAAGTGGAAAGTGTGGATGTTCAAGATCGTATCCAAAAGGTGGAGTTTTCTTTAGCTATCACATATGATCAAGAACAAAAGGATGCGATTCAATTATTCTTTGATCGTTCCTTTATGATTTTAACGGGTGGTCCAGGTACTGGAAAGACAACAACGGTAAAGGGAATCTTGGAAATATGTAAAGAAGTGTATCCGGATAGTAAGATTCAGCTTTGTGCACCAACGGGAAGGGCTTCAAAGCGTTTAGCCCAATTATCCAATTGTGATTCAAGAACGATTCATTCTTTATTGCAGTGGAATTTGGAAGATAATTCTTTTGGTAAGAATGAAGAGGATCCATTGGATGTAGATTTCATTATTGTGGATGAGTTTAGTATGGTGGATACGCATTTGTTTGCCCAATTATTAAAGGCTTTGCCAAATCGTTGTCGAATTCTTTTGATTGGGGATGAAGATCAGTTAGAGAGTGTTGGTCCAGGTAAGGTTTTGGAGGATTTAATCAAATCCAATGTGATTGATACGGTACATTTAAAAAAAATCTTTAGACAATCAAATGGTTCTGGTATTGTGACTTTAGCAAAAGAGATTCGTGAAGAAACAACTTGTCATTATGAGGATGGGGTCGAGTTTATTGAGCGAACGACACCAAAAATCATGGATGCGCTTATTGATTATGTAAAGGATATGGATCTAGATTCAATGCAGATCTTAGCGCCTATGTATAAGGGGGTAGCTGGTATTGATGAGATCAATCGTCAGATGCAGGTCTTGTTTAATCCAAAGAGTCCGCAAAAGAATCAGATGAAGGTTGGAACAACGATTTTTAGAGAGAATGATAAGGTCATGTTGTTGAAGAATCTTCCGGATGATGATGTCTATAATGGTGATATTGGTACGATTCTTGAGATTGATACGAAACGAAATGTAATCTCAGTTGATTTCACAAACAATGTGGTTGACTTCTCTACGGATTTTCTATATTACCTAAAGCATGCGTGGTGCATTAGTGTACATAAATCGCAAGGGAATGAATATCAGAGTGTATTTTGTATAGTGGATGTGAATGCGAAAAATATGTTGGAGAAACGTTTATTGTATACAGCAATTTCTCGTGCTAAAAAACAATTGTATATTATAGGAAATAAGCAGTTGTTTGAGACACAAGTTAAGTTAAAACAGAAAAGAGTGCGTCAAACGACGTTGCAGGAAATGATTGAAAGGTATGCAGATTATTCCAATGCATGATTTGAAAAATACGGTTGAAGATGAACGTCGCTGTGCAGAAGAAAATGGTCCTGTGTTCGTAACCAAGAATGGATATGGAAGATTGGTTGTTATGGACATCGAGTATTATGAAAAAACAATGAGAAAGATGGATGAAGCAAAATCAATCTTGGATGGTTTAGAAGATGCAAAATCTGGAAATACTGTAGATGGAGACACTGCAATTTCTAATATTAGGAGCAAGTATGGCATCTAAATTCGAATATAGATTGACCAAAAGAGCGGAATCTGATTTAGATGGGATTGTCTCGTATATTACAGTTGATCTTGCAAATCCACAGGCTGCATCCGACTTCGTAGATAAGTTGCAGGATACTATTGAAGAAGCAAGAGCTTTTCCTGAAAGTGGTTCTCTTGTTGACAATGAATTTTTACAAATTGAAAATGTGCGAAAGAAATTGGTTGGAAATTGTATCAAGTACTATCTTCTAGATGTAGGAGAAAATATAATATACATTCTTCGTATTGTATATGGTAAACGGAATTTGGATGAAATTCTTAAAAAACTGGATATTTGATCACGTAAGCATCAGTTACGAGTTGATTGGTGCTTTTATAATTCCGTCAAATAGGGAATAAACAATTATTTGAGATGCAGGTCAAGTTAAAACAGAAAAGGATGCCTCAAACGACGTGCGGGAAATGATTGAACAAAAACTTTGATTATTGTATATTATTTGTGTACAAAGAGTACCGTGTGGCGGCACGTAAAAGCTGTACTGCACTTGGAGCAGGGTAAAGTGTCCAAGACATTTAGATATTCTGTAGGATATCGCGCCCGCATCGGGGAGAAAAGATGAGTCTAGGTTGGAGACTTAAAAATTCCAACCACGTCATACAGATACTCTGTAGGGTATCGCGGCTGACAGCCAGCAGAAAACCGCTAGTATTGTTTTTGAAAGTGTTAGATGATATTAGGTCTAACACTTTTTTGTATATTAAGATTTTGGTTTCGGAACAGAGAAATACCACATGTGAAATAGCACTAAAATATCATAAAATATGGATTATCAGGAACGATAAAAAGGACTATCGTAATATACTTTAGAATTTGTAGAATAATAGCGAATACAAGGTAATCGCTATATTTACATAAAAAAGGCTGACAAGTACGTGGGATTTGTCAGCTACAAAAGTATGAATTATAATAAATGATCTTCATGAATTAGTAGTATATTTGGGTTTTCCTTTGCGATATCGAGCATACGTTTTGTAAAACCACTTTTACTAAACAGGCCATAGATAATGTTATATTTTGGGAAAGATTTGCGTATTTCTGCGGCGTTATCTACTTTTTCTTTTAATGTAAAGTATACGGGGGCATCTACTGGTTTTGTATGATATTTACATTCTCCAGCAAAAACTTGTTTATTTTGATGGTCTACAGACATGACATTGATTTCTGTATCTCCATCATAATCATTTAACCAATAAGATCCAATGCGGGATGGTACAAATGAAATTGCGTTGTTACTGCATAGTTTTGCGAAAACGTCCTTACAGATATCTTCATAAGCAAAGGCAACAAATTTTTCTTTAAAATCTTTATGAATTTCGTCTAGTACAATTTGCATATTGTCTAATTCCAATTCACCTTTGTAAGGGTAGACATAGCAAAACCAAAAACGAAGGAAATTATCTGCAATGAAATACAATCCTTTACGTGATTTTTCTGGATTCTTTTCTGTGATTGGTGTTCGTTTTTCAATGAAACCAAGATCCGAAAGTGTAGATAGATAAGGTGTAAGTGATGAAGATTCTTGTCCTAATGCACTTGCAATTTTGCCGAGTTTATGATTGCCTTCTGCAATTGTCTTAATAATTGAAAAATAGTTTACGGCTGTTAAGAATTCGCTTTTTAATAAAAAATTGGGTTCTTCATATAAAAAGCCATTCTTAGAAAAAGCGGCATCTTTAAGCTGTTCTTCTAAAGGTCTTCCGTCTTCAAAAAATTCTAAATATTTTGGTACACCACCAGTTAGAGCAAATTGTTCTACGGCTTGTTCAAAAGGAAGATTTTGTGTTTCATAAATACTAGTGAATGGTAGTGGTGTCAAACGCATTTGTGCTGTTCTACGACCATATAGTGGGCTATCATAAGAAAGTGCATGTTTTTGCATCATAACAATCAAGGAACTGGACAGAATCAACATCACGTTACTGTCTTTTAAAAATTCGTCCCATGCATTTTGTAAAATGGAAGGGAATGCTGAATTTGTTCTCACGAGATATAGAAATTCATCAATGACAAGGACTTTCTTTTCTTCTGATTTATAGTCCGCAATTAGTTAAAATAAATCCAACCAATCTGTAAATTCTATTTTTTGTAGCAATGTGTTTTTTGTAGTACGAGCTATAACATTAGCAAGTCGTTTCATACTTTGGCTTTCTAATTCCTCAGTCGCAAGATAATAGAATGCACTTTTATTCTTTAAGAACTCTTTGATCAGTGTTGTTTTTCCAACACGACGTCGTCCATAAATAACCACAAAGCTACTGTTACGATTATATTCTGTATTTAATGTATGCAATTCGTTTTTTCTGCCTATGAATCTCATGATTACCCTCCTTATGATAAATCAACTTATGATAAACTCGTTTATATTATGTAATCATAAGGTGATTAGTCAAGTTTCTTCATATAAGAAAAAGCTGACAAGTATGTGGGATTTGTCAGCTTAAGTAGGTTACAAGCCAAGGATTAGTACTCAGCCAATTTCATTATAACATCTAAGAATAAAAAAATGGAGAACTAGCTATGTTTAGTTTTTGGGAAGGGCTAGTCCTCATGTCGAAATGTGTTAGATGTAAAAGATTGGGCTTCTTTAATTTTTATCTAACGGATAAATTATAACATAGCTTAAAATGTGTGCAATAGTAAAATATAACTAAAAGTATTTTAAATGCATTAAAAAGGATTAAATAATATACAAATAAAACATGAAATATAACCGTGTAATTATTTCTTTATTTTATCGTGACAAATGAAGTTTGTGTTGTTATTATACTTGTAAGGGTTTACATGAAATTCGGGGTATGATATGAAATTTTTTAAGCGTCAAAAGAAGAATAATATGGAGTTGGATGAAGTATATAGGTTGCTTAAAGGATACTATAGGTGTTCTAATAAAGAGGGATATCCTTTTTTGTTTATGAGCGATGATTTTTTAAATACTTTACATTGGACGCAAAAAGAAATTGAAACGGAATTTGATAATAAGTTAGTGAATATGTTACATCCTGAAGATAGAAGTCGTCTAGAAAAGAATAGAGATTCTTTAAGGAATCCATATAAGGTGGGTTCTTGTCAGAATGTAATTTTTCGCTTGAAAGGTAAGGATGGGTATCATTGGGTATCAGATTCTTATTCAGCTTTAAAACAGGACTCTGCGCCTTTCTTTCAGGGAAATATTACGGATGTTACAAGTTTTATGTTGGATAAAGAAAAAAGGGCAGAGGAGCGTAACCAAATGCTTACGGCACTGACAATGGAATATTCAACGGTTGTCATGGGTGATTTGATGGAGAACGTTGTGGTTGTCGTTAAGCATGATGGGCATATGTATGATCATGGTGGGCTTGATGATTTTTCAAGTGAGGATAAGATGAATTATACACGTTGTTTGCATGATTTCTATAATCGTGTGTTAGTAAAAGAATCGTGTAAAGACTTCATGGATATTTTATCTCCCGTTCCATTTATGAATGCACTTCTTAAAAATGAGACGGTAGAATTGCAGTATCAGATTTATCCAAATTCTAATGGATATGAATCTTTATACGCAAGAGCAATTCGTCTATATGATGAAAAACACCATTTTCGTTTTGTGATGGGATTTCGTCCTATGGATGAGGTTCGTAAAAAGGAGAATGTTTTAGAACTTCAAAGAGAGATTATTGAAGGTATCAGTAAAGATTATTTTTCTGTACTTCTTGTGGATTTGGAGAATGGTCAAATTTATTCGTATCGTGAAGCGGGTAGTAATGGTAAGCGTATTGCGGATTTTTGTCGGTCTTATCATGATCGTTGGACTGAACTTTTGCCGGCTTATGCCAAAGATTTGGTTTCGGATGCTTCAAGAGAAAATTTTTTAGAAGAACTTTCATTTGAAAAATTGAAGTCTTGTAATGAAGATTATTCTTTTACCTATGAATATATGTCGGATGAGGGTGTTTTATATTACCAGGCTCGTGTTTCTTATGTTAAGAAAAAGGATCGTACTAGAGCGGTAGTGATTGGTACAAGAGATATTGATGATTTGATTCAAAAGGAGCGTCTTCAAAAGGAAGAGTTAAGAAAGGCTTATATTCAAGCTGAAAATGCGAGTAAGGCCAAGACGGATTTCTTAAATAGTATGTCGCACGATATTCGTACGCCTATGAATGTAATTCTTGGATATAATCAATTGATGAAAAAAAAGCTTTCAGATCCTGTTTTGGTGGATTATCAAAAGAAGATTGAGCAGTCGGGGAATTTATTACTTTCTATTATTAATGATGTATTGAATATGGCTCGTATTGAAAGTGGTAAGAGTGTGTTAGTTGAAAGTAGTGAGTCCATTGTGGATATGGTTGAAGAAGTATCGAATGTCTTTGGTGCTATGGCCAAAGAAAAAGAGATTGTATTCGATACAAAAATGGATATAAAACATAAACAAGTATTGTGTGATAGTACGAAGGTGAAGGAAATTTTAGTGAATTTGATTGGCAATGCCATTAAATATACACCAAATGGCGGTCATGTCACAGTGGATATAAAGGAATTTGAGTGTTCAATAGAGGGTTATGGTACATACCAAATTCAAATTATAGATACGGGTATTGGAATGAGTGAGAGTTTTATTCCAACTCTGTTTGATCCATTTACACGTGAAGCAACAGGTGACATTATTGGTACAGGGCTTGGTATGCCTATCGTAAAAAAACTAGTAGATATGATGGGTGGTACGATTGATGTTGAGAGTAAACTTGGTAAGGGTAGTACTTTTACAATTACAATCGATCATAAGCTTGGAAATGAAGAAAAAGATAAAGTGAAACAAGAGGATCTTGTAGTTTCTAAACATTCTTTAGAAGGTAAACATGTATTACTAGCAGAAGATAATGAATTGAATGCAGAATTTGCGAAGATTATATTAGAGGATTGTGGCTTACATGTAGACTTGGCAAGAGATGGTTTAGAATGTGTTAGTAAAGTGATTCAAAATCCGGTTGGTTCGTATGACTTTATTTTAATGGATATTCAAATGCCAAATATGAATGGGTATTTAGCTACCCAAAAAATCAGGTCGATTCCAGAAAAGAATACGATTCCAATTATTGCGATGAGTGCGAATGCGTTTGATGAAGATAAAAAGAAGGCACTTAAAGCGGGAATGAATGGATATATTTCTAAGCCAATCGATATGGAAAAGCTTCAAAGTCAAATTATAGAGATTTTAAAAGAGAAAGCGGGCAGTTAAAATGTCCGTTTTAATTATAGAAAAAGAGTTGAACATAAGTTTGTGGGGGGCTTAGTTCAACTCTTATTTAGGAAACTGGATATGCAAATTACAAGCAATCCAGCAATAAGTATTATAGCACTATATGTTTAAAGAGACAAAGTTATAACATTTTCTCCGCAATATGATACAATGAAAATGATAACAGGGGTGAGTAAGATGTGTTGTGATGGTGTCATACAATATTTAGAAAAAGAAAAGGTTTCTATACTTATAAAAGATCGACATACATGTTTAGATTTAAATGACAGTAATATGTATATTTTAAAGAAGGGTATTGTTAAAGTGAGTTTGATCATGCAAGATGAGCGTGAATTTAATATTACTTATTTACAAGGTCCGGATGTGGTGAGTTTGTATTGTGATTGTTTGACACAATTTAGAGATTGCCATCCAAAGATTCGTATTGAAAGTGAACAAGCAGAGTTTTATTGTATTTCAAAAGAAAAATTCTATAAGCGAGTTAAAGAAGATGCGAATCTTCAAAATTATGTAAATACATACTATCGCAATCGATTAAAACTAGCTATCACAAGAGAACAAGTGATGATCATGAATTCAAAGGCAGGGGCGGTATGTTCTTGGTTATATCGTTTGGCGAGTTTGTTTGGTATTCAAACACAAAAGGGTATATTTATTGATTTGCAGGTCACAAATGAGGATATTGCGAATTTTTGTGGGATTACAACACGTAATAGTGTGAATCGAGTGATTCGTGGTTTAAAAGAAAAGCATATCATTCAAGTTAAAAACAATCGAATTATTGTTTTAGATATGGACTATTTAAAGCAATTTATAGAGTAGTTAAAAATAAAAGCAATTAAGTTAAGCCTGGATACAATTTTATATCCAGACTTTAAATCGTATTGCAGTTAAAAATATGATGTTTTTGTATTGAACAGAACTTTCATATTACGCTAATATTTTCTATCTGGTTTTATGTGGCCAGATATTTTTTTATTCTTTTCATCAGTTCATCTGTACCCATTCATTTTCTTAATTAAAGCCTCATATTTGTTACGGCAGTAGATAGATTTACTATGTAATTTATTACATGTATATCATGGAGTATCAAAAAGAATGTTGCCTCTGTGTTATTGCGAATACAAGTATAGATTTAATCACAGAAAGCGCAGATTCATCATGAATAAAATCAAGGATTATATTACACAGTTTGAAGCAGCCATTAAAAAAATGATTCGTGAATTTGTGGACCAATATGCCATGGCTAGAGGTCTTGAAATTTTCTAGGGATGTCAGAAGGGTACTTACAAAATAATAAATATACTATATAGTTGATTATTCATTGCTTATTAAATTGTTTGTTAAAGAGATGAAGAATTCTTTTGAACATATGTTAAGAACACGAATATCTTTGATAAATGGATTGACATTTTCTTTTGCTTGCACATAACCAATTTCTTGAAATCGAGAGATTCACATATTTTTTTTATCATCACATGTAATCTTATTATTTTCATTTATTTGCATAAATTAGTAATTTATTTGCACAAATTAGTGGATTTTAAACGGGGGGGGGTAGACTTATTAATATATATAAAATACTTTATATAAAGCATAAATGAACAGATTCAAAGCTAATTTAGATATAAAATTACTTAGAGAACGTTGTTGTAAGCGTATACGATATAATGTAAAATTATTACAACTCATTAAGTGATTTTCAGAATTTAATTAAAACAATTTTAGAATGTGAAATATGTGCTTATATAACCTTATTTTTATATAAGAAATAGTATTATGAGGATTAAAAATGGGTTTGTTAAGTGATATTAATATTGTATAAAGATTCTTTTATATAATGTTAAGATTGTAAGCAGTGAATATAGCTGTGGTTATATGTTATGAGAAATCAATAGTATTTTAATTTATTTGTACAAATTAGTAGTGTTGTTTGTATTTTTTATTTTCATTTATTTTTTAAAAATCTAACATATAACCAAAAATACTTAAAATGCGATAAACACGTTGGAATAAGACACTTTAATTGAAATAAATATAACCGTTTAAAATATTTCAAAAAATGTGCTTGCAATCGATTTTACCTTTATGTAAAATACGAAGCGGTAAATTTTGTTTGTATGAATGTTTTTATAACATTATAGTTAGATTTGTTTAAGATAAAGTTGAAATGCATATATCAACGAATTAACAAAAGATGATGTATGTTTATCTTAATATAATCTTAATGTGTGGATAGGGATATGGATAAGAAGGATTTAAGACATTTAAAACGAAAAGAATTGATTGACTTGATTGATAAGATGCAGACGAATAGTGATCTTGTATCGAATGATGAAGTCAAGGAAGAGCTTAGTCGTTTAAAAGAGAGAGAAAGATATTTAAAAAAAGTACAGAAGACATTGAGTATACTTGTTGTCGTGGCCGCTATTTCAGTATTAGTGGCAACACTTTGGATGCCAGTACTAAAGATTTATGGTTCGAGTATGGATCCGACTTTAGAAAATGGGCAGATTGTAGTGTCTATAAAAACTAAAAAATTAAAGTCGGGTGATGTTGTAGCATTTTGGCAGGGAAATAAGTTATTGGTAAAGCGTGTTATAGCTAGTCCTGGTCAAAAGGTGGATATAGATATGAATGGAAAGGTGTTTGTGGATGGCAAGGCTATTTCAGAAACCTATTTGGATAGTGAGTCGCTTGGAAATACAGACATAGACTTTCCACATCAAGTAGAGGAGTCTCGATGGTTTTGTATGGGTGATAATCGAGAGAGTTCGATTGATTCAAGAAGTGCTGTAATTGGAGATATTTCAAAAGAACAAATTGAGGGTAAGGTATTATTTTCGGTTTGGCCTTTAAATAAAATTGGAATTGTAAAGTAATAGAAAGCAGGTGAGATTGTGCAGGAGTATTTAAGGCGTTTATTAGAAGACAAAGCGCGCTTAAAAAAATGGAAAAAGATCATGATAGCACTTTCGTGTATTGTGGTTGTATGTACTGTATATGCACTATCTTTACCTGCTCAAACATTAGCTTGTGATAAGGAAGAGCATACACATACGGCAGAGTGTTATGATGAAAACAATGAATTGATTTGTGAAAAGGAAGAGCATACGCATACGGATGATTGTAACAAACAAGAAGAAGTCAATGAAGCAAATGAAGCAAATGAACAAGAAGAAAGTACCGTTGTCAAGGATGAGTCAGGAACATTAAACAATGATGAACAAGTAAATAACAAAACAACAACGACTACAGAAACTACAACAGAAACTACAACAGAACCGTTTGATTTAAATAATAGTGTGGGTAAGATTGATTCTATAGTGATAACTGATGATAAAAGTAAGTCAGGTATTTCAAACGGTACATTAACACCAAATTCAAATTTTTTAAAAATCACGGTGAAATTCAAGGATATTATTGCGAGTGAATTAAATTCTAAGTATGGAAGATCTTTTAGTTATACACTTCCTGAATTTTTCCGTATGACAGGCGACAAGGAGACAACAATTAAAGATAGTAGCGGTACTACTGATATTGCGACCATTCGTGTTAAGAATGGAAAAGTGGTCATAACTTATACTGAAGAGTATATAAATTCGGGTACGAATACCACACTTAAAGGAGACTTCTTTGTGGAAGGAGAAGTTGATTTAAGTCAATTAAACAAAAATGATGGAACGACAAGTCTTAAAACGCCAAATGGAAAAATTACTTTAGATTATCGTCAAGATTATTTAGAAAAATTTGGTGATGTTAAAGTTACAAAACAATGTTCTAAGCCAGATTCTAAGAGTGATTATATTCAATACACAATTACAGTTACTGCTGGACAAGATGGAAGTAAAAATGTATATGTAGTTGATTAGTTTACAAATAATAGTCAACTTGTTTCTTATATGGGTGATATTTCAAATACACCGCAAGATCTTACAACTTCTCCTGATGGGCAAAAGCCGTATGAAGGAAGAACAAAATCAAATGTTGCCGGAAAAATATATCTAACAGATATGCAAACTTCTGATAATGAGATTCCAAAACAAGTTACAGATAGTTCAAGTATAAATCAGCCTGGAAGTTTAGTATGGTCAATAAGTGAATTGAAGCCAAATGAAAGTCGTAAATTAACGTATTTTGTTAAGTTAAGTGATGATAAAAATTTAAACAAACAATCTATCACAAATAAAGCTTCCGCTTATACAAAAAAAGAAAATGGTAAGACTTATCCGAAGGGAGAATATGAAATAACATTTACTCCTGCTATTTCTTATAATATGCCAAAGACTCATATTAAGGAATACACAAAGGATGATGATGGAAATTACATCGTTCAATATAAATTGGAATTTACATTAAACTCATCTAGTAATTATCCGTTAAAGAACTTTATATTCTATGATTATTTAAATTATGGTGATATGTTTACGACAGACAACAAAATGCTTCCATATATTTCTTATGAACGAGATACTGTAGAATTACATCAAATTAAAGATGGTAAGGATACATTGGTAGATCCATCAAATTATAAGGTTGAGTGGGAAACAAATGGAACGAATTATAAAGCGGATTGGTCAGATAGTGATGGAAATCCAAAACGATTTAGAATAAGGGAATCAGATTCTAATCCTTTTACGGTATATCCTGGTGATTCTTATTATGTTACATATAAGTTAAAGGTAAAACCGGAAGTATATGCAGCCATGCAGTCGAATAACGTAACAATTAAAAATCGTTATATAGCGAATGCAGATAACGCAAAAGAATTTGATAATGATATATTAAATAGAGTTTATGATCAATTAGAGCTGAATGAATACACTTGGGTTGAAAAGACAAAAGAAGCTACAGTAACGAGTCAAGTCCAAACAATTAACATGAGTGGTTCAGATATCTATGTAAAAAAGAATGATAGGTATGAAAAGGATACTGCTGTTAAATCATTTATAGTTCCAGCTGGAAGCTATCACTATACAGTGAATGTAAATCAGACAATGAATCAATTTGATGTAACTGATGCTACTTTAAAGGATGTATTGAGTTCTGATGTTATGCATTATGTTGGATATGTAAAGATAACGCCTTATAAATATGATGCAACTTCGAATAAATATGTGGATCAAAAACCTAAATGGGTGAAAATTGATAATGAGACTTCATTTGAGTTAAAGTTGTCTATGATTGGATGGATAAACAATAACAATGGTTATCGATTTGAGTATTATGCGCAAGCTAAAGATTTAAGTGAAGTTGGAAATGTTGAAGTAAAAAATACATTCTCATTAAGTGGTGTTAAAAAGGGAGATACAACTTTTACATTTGATGATGTTGGTTCCTCGTTAACAATTCAAGTGAAGGGTCATTATTCTTTGAGCGTGAATAAAAGTGCTTGGTATTATGAAAAACCACAAGAGAATGCGACTTCTTATACGAATGGAAAGCTATATTGGGTAATTGAAGTAAATGGTACTGCAATTCGAAAGGGTACTCAGATTCAAGATGCGATTTCAAAAGATAAAGGTTTAACAGATTCCTTCTTGCATAGTGATTCGGTTGCAGGTATTTATCAGGGTAAGCCAGCTAATAATATAAATTCTTATACTAGTTTTGAAGAATTTAAAAATTCAAACAATGGATTAGTGGATAAATCAAAATCATTTGATAAAGAATTTGGCAATAGTAAAAATTTTACTGGAGAAGATAATTCTAGTGAATTGACATTAACGGCAAAAGAAACGATTTCATTAAACAATGATGAAAGACTTTATATTGTGATAATGACTGAACCACAAAGTTTGCCTAGTGTTTATAGAGCTGAGTTTACTTATAGAAATGTAGCCTTAATGAAGGATATTTCAGAACAGTCTTTTAAAGAATACAATTCTGCAAGTCAAATACTTTATGGAGGTCCAAACATACTTAAAGAGTTAGGTCAAACATTTACGTATGATGGTAAAACGGTAACTACTATTCAAGCAGATCATGATAAAGATAATCCAGGATCTAAAATTTGTACAGATTTATTAAATAAAACGAATAGTAAAGGTGCATTTATTTCATGGGCATTTAAGGTAAATCTTGCAGGTGATTTAAAAGGAAATTATCGTGTATTAGAAGATATTCCTGATGGTATGGAACTATCGTATATTCGTGTTAAATGGCATGCGGATAAGGCTGGAAAAGTAACATCACAGAAAATAGTTGGTTTAGGTGATGAATGGAAACTAAATAGTAATGACTCAACCAATGATAATGGAAATCCAGAAACAACGATTTATTATTACAACAAAAATAAAAATCAAGCTATGATTCAACTGGGTGAATTTGAAGCTGGAAGAGGTGGCGACAAATATGCAGTTGATGTACAAGTTGTTTGTCGAGTAACGGATGATAAGGTTTTGTTAGGAGGAGAAGAAAAAAGTTTTACGAATAAGGTAACCCTTCTTAGTACAGATGGACAAACAATAATTGATACGGCTAGTAATGAGGCAACAATGTCTAAAAGAGATAATTTATCTAAAAGCGATAATTTTAATAGAGAGCTTGTAGAAAATAATACATCACAAACTATTAAATATACAATTACCGCAAATGCATTAGGACAAACACTTCCTTTGAATGATGGAAATAAGCTTACTTTAGTGGATAAATTAGATGAAAACTTAGAATTAGATCCTACAACAATCAAAGCTAAGGAAGAAAATGGAAACGAAGTACATATTGATGACAAATCATATGATCCTAAAACAAATACTTTAGAGATTTCTATTCCAAATGGAAAGAAAGTGCTTATTACATATAGCGTGACGGTAAAAGCAGCTCCAGGTACACCAGTAAATTTATCTAACAAAGTATTTTGGAAATCATATTCTGAAAATGGTGGAGAGAATGATGTGATTAAAGGTTTTAAATATCGTTTAGCTGCAGGTGGAAGTACAGAAGGTGAAGAAAATCCGCAATTGACTATCACAAAAATGGATGAAAATAAATTAGAACCTATTAAAGATGTAAAGTTTGATGTCTATGAATGTGAATTAAATGGTGAAGCGATTGAACGTGTATCATCAAAAGGGAGTATAAGTGGCAAAACAGATGCTAATGGAATTTACAAAGTTGACTCTTCATTTATTACACATTCCAATACGATTTATGAAGTAAAGGAAACTGAAACACCAGATGGGTATGTAGAAAATAAGGATTCTTATTACATTATATATGTGGAAAAAAAGAATGGTGTTAATCCGCCATATGTGCAGGATTGTATAGATTATTTTAACAAACAAGATAAGATTAGATATAAAATTGTAGATTCACCTCAGAAATTCAATCTTGTAGTTTATAACACGCAAAAGGGTATTACGGTTAAAAAGCAATTTACAAACAATGCTGCTGAAACAAAACATAATCCAGTGAGTGGTACTTATAACTTTGGATTGTATGATAATCCTAATCCTCAAGATACAGAAAAACCATTAGATACTACACATATTACGTATGGACCTAATGATTCAGAAGATGTTTTGTCAGTAAAATTTAAAAATCCAGATAATCTAAAAGGAACATATTATGTTTTCGAATTAGATCAAAAGGGCGAACCGATTAAAGCTTCTGATGATGAAGCTACAATAAATTCAATGCAATATAAAGTAGTTTATAAAAGCAACTCAGAAGCTACAAATGTTGCAAATGCCGCAAAGGTCGGCGATACGGTTACTGTTACAAACAAGAGCCGTACAAAAATACTACCTTCAACAGGTGGTACTGGAAACCTGATTTACAGGATGTCAGGGACAGCCCTAGTGGTTGTAGGAGTGATAAGCCTGTCAATTATAGATAAAAAAAAGAGAAAAAAGAAAGTAGGAGAAAGTAATGAAATTAATTAAAAAGATTGCAGCCATTATGTTTGCGTTCATGATGGTATTCTCATTAAGCACAAACGCAAAGGCAGTAGAAAGTGGAGTTAATACTAATCAAGGTAGCATTACAATTGAAAAAGCAAAAAATGGAGAAACTTACAAGATTTATAGAATTTTAGATTTGGATAGTTACAACTATCCAGATAGAAAACCTACTGATCCGGGAAATTACTCATATACATTAAAACAAAGTGATAAAAATGCTAATGAATGGCAACAATTTGTTAAAATTAATGCAGAAGAAAAAGGAAGCAATTTCTTTAAATTAACTGATGAAAAATATGTTACAGTAACTGATAAATATAAAGATAATGGGGAAGCTATTGCGAAAGCTGCATTAGCATTAGTCCAAGATAAGAGTAAAAGTATTGAAGCAGATGGTTCAAGTCAAGCTGATGATAATGGGATTGTTAAATTTACAGGTTTACCTTTAGGATATTATTTGGTTGAGTCAAGTGTCGGTGCAGTTTGTGGATTAACAACAACAAATTCAGATGCCAAGGTTGTAGAAAAGAATGAGACGCCAACAGTTGAGAAAACAATTCATAATGGTGGAAATATTGTTGCCGGTAGTAAGTCTAACATTGCAAATATTGGTGATACTATTACATATCAAATAGTAATTAACGTAAAAAAAGGTGCAAAAAATTATGTTTTACATGATGAATTAGACTCTGGTTTAAAATTAATCACAGGTACTGGCACACATACAACACTTACAATTCTAAAAGATTATGGTACTGATAATTATTTAGATTTAATACAGGATAAAGATTACGATTTAACTACAACGGCTAATGGATTTGAAGCGAAATTTAAAGATAGCTTTTTGGAAGATCATAAAGATGAAGATTATACTTTAACTGTTTGGTATAATGCAAAATTAACTAAAGATGCTGTTAGTGGTATGCAAGGAAATATAAATAAAACTTATTTGAGTTATGGTAATAGAAGTGAATCTGCACCTTCATCGACAACAACATTTACACTTGGTTTCCCTGTATTAAAATACACAGGTAACTTAAAAAACCCTACTCCATTAGCAGGAGCGAAATTTAAATTGTATTATGATAAAGAATGTACAAAAGAAATTAAATTAGCTCAAACAGAAAAAAATAAATATCATAAATATGTTGATGGTGATACAGTAGCAAACATTGTAACGGATGGAACAGGAAAGTTTACAATTTCAGGACTTGCTGATGCCACATACTATCTTAAAGAAGTGGAAGCTCCAAATGGATATAATAAATTATTAAAACCAATTGAAATTATACTTGCAAAAGCTCCAGATGGTGCACAAGGAATAACAATTACTCAAGATGGAACTGCTACAGACACAATTAATGTTCTGAACAACTCAGGTTCATTACTACCTTCTACTGGTGGTATGGGTACAACACTAATTTATTTGATTGGTGGAGCATTAGTACTAGGTTCTGGATTTGTTTTGGCTAACAAAAAAAGAGCGAAAGCTAAATAATTGAATTGAATGAATTTACGTTGTTGAGGGAATGTTCTGCATTCTCTTAACAACAGTAAAAAGAGGATTGTAGCGAATGTTTGTTACAGTCCTGTTCTTACTGTTGTTGAATAAAAGGATAAAGGATATGAAACGGATCAGGGAAATTGTAGTCGTCTTATTTGTTTTTGTGTTTGTGTTATGTGATAGTGTAAGCGCAAATGGTATGGGTGGATCGATTATTATTGATAATGCGATTGATGGTGAGATGTATACGATTTATAAGATGTTGGATTTGGAAAGCTTTGATGGGGATAACTATTCTTATAAGATTTCTTCTTCTGAGTGGGATGAATTCTTTGATTCTGGTGATGGTCGTTTCTATTTTGATGTGAATTCGAATGGTGGCGTAGCTTTTGTTGGGGATGAGCAGAGTATGGATTTGGTTGCTCAAAGGGCATTGGCTTATGCGAAATCTCATGAGAGTATTACGAAAAAAAGTCAACGGGCAGTTGGAGGTATTGTTGAGTTTAAAGATTTAGATTTGGGTTATTATTTAGTGGATTCAAGTGTAGGTGTTCTTTGTGGCTTGACTACTACGAATTATGTGGTTCGTGTTGAAGAGAAGAATGAAAAGCCTACTTTATCGAAGTATGTGAAGATGGATGGTACGGATTCTTTGGGTAAGTATGCTACGGCTGGTATTGGTGATGTGGTGTATTTTACGAGTATTATAAAGAATTTTAAAGGTGCTGAAAACCTTGAACTTACGGATGTGATGGAGAAGGGGTTATCGTTAAATTTGGATTCAATTGTTGTTTCTTTGGTTAATGAAAATTTGATTATAGATTTAAATGAAAATGAGCATTATAGTGTATTGGATTTAGGAAATGGATTTGAGGTTTTATTTACTTTTGATGGTTATAGAATTTTAGAAAATCATTGTATGGATTGTGATATAAGAATTTCGTATAGTGCCATTGTTAATAAGGATGCATGTACTAATAATGCGAATGTAGCTAGTTTGAAATATGGTGATCATCTTGTGTCATTATCGGATAAGGTAAATGTTGGTGTATTGAGTATTCCAGTGTTTAAGTGTTCGGTGAATAGAGTTGGGCTTGAGGGTGCTAAGTTTAGTTTGTATACAAGTGAAGTGGATGCATTGAATAATGTGAATTGTATTCGTTTTATAGAAACAAAGGATTCTAATGTGTTTCAAAAGTCTGATTTAGGTCGAGAAACTATAAAAACGGATAGTAGTGGTCGCTTTGTTCTTTCTGGTTTGAAGTCTGGTCGGTATTTTCTAAGGGAGGTTCAGGCTCCTAGGGGATATAATAAATTGAGTGATGTTGTTAGTATTGTGGTGAATCCTGTTGTTGGTTCTTCAAATGAAATTATGGGTCAGTCTTTGCTGGTGTTTTATGCTATGAATATGGGTAAGGCTGAGGTTGAGGTTGAAGTTCAAAATCAAAGTGGTAGTTTATTACCTTCTACGGGTAGTGTTGGAACATGGTCTATTTATTTAATTGGTTTTGTATTTGTGCTTGTTTCGTTTGTATTATATAGAAAGTTTAATGATTAGTTTTTGTTGTTAGGGGAATGGATTGTAAGATGAAGAAACATATTTCAACTATAATTGCGATACTTGTTTTTGTGACTGGCTTATCGTTGTTATTGTATCCTACTGTTAGTAATTATTGGAATTCTTTGCATCAAAGTCGTGTTGTGGCAAATTATTCGGATGCTTTGGCTAAGATGGATCAAAAGGATAAGCAGGCTGAGATTGATCGGGCTGTTGAATATAATGCTGGGTTAATAAATAATGGTGGTCGTTTTACTCCAAGTGATTCTGAGATTAATGAATATAAGAGCCTATTAAATGCGGATGGTACGGGTATGATGGGATATGTTACGATTCCTAAGATTCAGGTAAAGCTTGCGATTTATCATACGGTAGATGAGTCTGTATTGCAGATAGGTGTAGGTCATTTAGAGGGTTCGAGTCTTCCTGTAGGTGGTGCTAGTACGCATTGTGTTATTTCATCTCATAGAGGTCTTCCGAGTGCAAAGTTATTTACGGATTTGGATAAGCTTAAAAAGGGAGATTATTTTTATTTACATGTATATGATAAGGTGCTTGCGTATAAAGTTGATAATATCGCAATTGTTGAGCCGAATGATTATGGTTTATTAGAAATTGAAGAAGGTAAGGATTTATGTACATTATTTACTTGTACGCCTTATGGTATTAATACACATCGATTACTTGTTCGTGGACATCGTGTAGAGAATATGATGGATGAGAAGAATTTAACGGCAGATGCTGCAAAGGTGAATCCTTTAGTTGTGGCTAGTGTCATTGGTTTGATTATTTTGAGTATTGGGTATGTTGTATATCGAATTCTAAAGAGGGGAGTGTAGGTGATGAAAAAAGGAATTTATTTTATATTTATTTCTTTATTGTGTTGTCTTTTACCTACAACTCTATTCGCAAAAAGTGATTTGATGAATTTGGATGTTTCTTGTCCAATATCGGATATGAAGGTTTCTTTATATCGAGTAGCGGATGAGAATTATAAATTGACAGGTGTATTTTCGAATTATTCTGTGGATTTAAAACAAGATGTACAAGGGGCTGCCAATGCATTAGAGAATCGTATTTTAATGGATGGTATTGAGGCAGATGCTTATGCTACTTCTGACTCTTCTGGTAAGGCTAGTTTTTCGGGTCTAGAATCCGGTATTTATTTGGTGGTAGGAAAAGAAGTTGAATCGAATGGTGTATTTTATATGCCACAAGTATCTTTAGTTTCTTTAAGTGGCGATTTAAGTGTGGATTTAAAGTATGAGACTAGTAATAAGGCGAGTCGTATTCATGTATTAAAGGTATGGAAGAAGGATAATAAGAAGTCTCGTCCTAAATCGATTGAGGTATGTTTATTAAGGTCAGATGGTATAGTGATTGATAAAGTGAAATTAAATTCGGATAATCAATGGTCTTATACTTGGGATTCTCTATCAACTTTATATACATATAGTGTAATGGAAACAAGTGTTCCTTCTGGCTATAAAGAGAGTTGTTTTAGGGAAATGGATAGTGTTGTTTTAACAAATACGGGTAGTTATACGGATAAGAAGAAAGAGAAAAAGGATGATGAGCTAGCTTTAACGGGGCAGTTATGGTGGCCAGTTCCTGTTTTATTGTTTGTTGGTCTTGTTTTATTTGGCTTAGGACGCCTGTTGTGTAATGAGAAATAAAACAGGAAGAATCATATATTGTATAGGTATTGTTTGTATAATTCTATCGTTATCTTTATGTTCTTATAATGTCTATGATTCGTTGCGTTCTTATTATGTTTCAAAACATATGATGAGTGAGTATCATCCTGTAAAGGCTTCTTCTGGAATAGTGCCAGACTACGTATTAAACCCAGATATGGAAATGCCTGAAGAAAAAGTGGATGGAATACCTTGTGTTGGTATTCTTGAAATTCCTAGTTTGAATTTGAAGCTTTGTGTAACAAGTACATTTAGCTATGAATATATGAAGAAACTTCCTTGTAGGTATTATGGAAGTATTTATAAGGATAATATGGTAATTGCAGCTCATAATTATTGGTTTCATTTTGGTAGGTTAAATACTTTGCATAATGGTGACAAAATCATTTTTACAGATGTGAATGGAAATAGTTTTGAATATGGAGTGGATGCGATAGAGGCTCTTAAACCAAATAGTGTAGAGGATGTAACAAATGGAAAATGGCCATTAACTCTATATACTTGTACGTTGGATATGCAGTATAGGGTGGTTGTAAGGTGCAAATGAAAGGTAAAAAAAGGAGAGTTCTATAATTATGATTTTTAAGTTAATTAATTTAAATGAGGTTGGTTATATTTTTGCTTTATCTATGCAAATTGTTGCTTCGTTTTTGCTTTTTAGAAATGTTTTCAAAGGGAGAAATGTCATTGTTAAGGAGTTTTTTAGAGGATTATCTTTGAAAGCCACTTTAGATGATATTTTAGAATATGATGAAAGTGAACTTAAAGAAAATTTCCTCGAGGTTTATTCTAATAATTGGGCACTGCTTCTTTTTATAATTGGTAATTTTTTAGGCATGGGAGTTGATAAAGGTGATTTGAATACTATACAAATAATCTTTTATGTTTTTATCCTTTCTTTTGTATTATATGAGGTAATTAGTATACTCTTTGTTAATGTTATGGCTAACAAAAAAGTATCTAAGAAAGTAACTCGTGAAGAGCTTGAAGAACTAGGCGTAATATCAAATAAAAACTGTATTATGAAAGAAAATGTGAGCCTTCAAACACAAGATGAAATAAGTTGTGTTTCAATAGGTTATAATAGTGGAAAGAATAGTAAATATATAATAAAACTAAATCGTGCTTTATCTTTATACAAAAGTATAGAATATACTGATGAAAAGTATATTAAAAATGTAAATTTATATAGAAAAATTAAGTTTTATGTAAAAAAAGTGTATGAAGCCTTTAACGTGGGTTTAAAATGCCTAAGCATAACACTTTTAGTATATGGATTAGTTGTATCTATTTATAACTTAGTTAAGGATCCTAAATCTGAAACTATTATTTCAGCGTGTGTATTTGGGGTGGTTCTTAGAATGTTTGATATTAGCTTTGATAAAGTTGATGAAGGTGTGCACAGGGTATCGAAAGTTGAAAAAGAGTTGTACGAAATAGCTTTAGATATATATGATCAATTATGTTTGGACCAAGATGATCAAGATAAAAGGAAATTAAAGGATTATATGGAAAGACGATTTCTAAATCAAAAATGACATGAATATCTAAATTTTTATTAACAATCAAATTGTTTATTGAAACATATAAAGTAGAATCTTATCTAGGTGATCTTTGTGTAGTTAATTTGTATGGAGTTAGGTGAATTTGCTCTCCAGAATTTTAAAGGGTGATATATACCTCAAAATGGTTTATAGCTGATATTGGGCTTGGACAACATTTAGGTTTACCACCAGGCACATATTTAGATGTACACGAATAGAGACTATAACCTTGTTTCGTTTTTTTGATTGTGTGACCAGGAGAACGGAACTTTTCGACCAAGTCAGGATAAGTAACATACCTTTTCGTAACAATAATGTACACCAATACACTATTAAAGTGCATAAAAAAATAAATAATCTTAAATCACTAAAATTTGAAGATTATTTCATGCGTAATCACTATACTGTATATTTTTTCTTGCATTCTGCAAAAAAAATATGGTATATTAGTCGTGACGAAGGTGACGCAAGAGGCGCACGCCCAGTTTCTGTACGCAGAGACTGGTTTTTTTATTTGTGGAAAATCATTGCTATAGATAAGTAAAAAGAGAAAACAATTCAATACTTTCTCTATATTGGCTTATTATTTAATAGATCATATATAGCGGTTATAACTTTAATTTTTCGAGTATTGTATCCGTTAACAATCATTACTGGCATTGGATATAAAATTGTTTTCATTGATTCTTTATTTTTATAAAAATTGTTTAAAAGTAAATTAATAGCTTTTACCATTTGAGATTCTTTTACTTTTTTATCTGGTATTTTTGCAATGAAATATGGAATGATTGGTTCATAATGATTAACTATATTTCTCAAATTACGAATGATTTCTAAATACGAAGAAAAAATGCTTATATCTTTAATTCTGATTCTTTCTAAATCATAATTTAATAATTGCGAAATAATCCGTTTCTGACAATGAGAATCTAGCATTGTAAATAAAATCTGTAATTCGCCAAATGTTAAAGCATTAGGCAAAACCCACATTGGAACATATTTTTGCGTTTTTATATAATGTTTAATTAACTCGTTTTTAGATTCGTACTGATTTAAATTTTTCATATTTATTCCGCCACCATAAAAATATAACTTTTCCAAAAAAGAATATCTAACAAGAAACAAGTCTTGATTAAAAACATACTTTGAATTTTTTAATTCAACAAAAATATTTTTGCAAAATTTTGGAGTATGTAATTCTTTAATAAAGTTGTCGTTATTATCTAATCTTAATATTTGGAATAATTCATCAATAGAATTATATTTTTGTATTTCATCATAAAAATTCTCAATTTCTTGTATATAAGAGATACAATATAAATCTTTTCTTTCATCTTGAGAACAATTTTCTGTGTATATTGCACACATTTCATGAATTAATACATTCTTAAAATGACGTTCAAAATCTCCGATCAATTCATATAACACCTGTTCAATATTTTTATCTAACTCGTAGATTTCAAGTATCTTATCGATAGTAGTAATTTTTTTATAAACGTGATCTATCTTTGGCCCAGAGATTCCTTGAGCAAAAAACTCTTTATAAGCATTAATCAATGATACATAATTTTGTTCGATTAATGCATATCGACATTCTTCTGGAATAATGATTTTTTTGTTGTCCTTTAAATATTCTATTTGTTCATCTATTGTTTTATAAGTCTTGTATGTTAAATTTTCTTCATTAAGCTCATTCATTTGGTTACTTCCGTTTCTATATTAAAATATTTTATCATGTAATTAGTTAGATTACGATATAAAGCCTTTCTATAAAGAAGGTTGATTAAGCATGTTGAAAAGGTTTACTGTTAGTAACTACAAGAATTTTAAAGATGAGATTTCTCTTGATTTTAGTAAAATTGGTGAATATTCATTTAATGCGGATTGTCTTTCGATGAGGTTGATTTATGGGCGTAATGCGACGGGAAAGACAAATTTTGGTAGGGCACTTCTTAATATTAAATCTTTATTGTGTGGCATGCAAAGTAGAGGTTTGATCAATGCAGATTCTCAAGAGGATACGGCAAAATTTATATATGAGTTTCAATTTGGAAGTGATGAAGTTACTTATAAGTATTCTAGATTTGCGAATACTGAGTTATGTGATGAAGAATTGTATATAAATGGAGAAGCTATATTTAAGTGTGATTTTAAAAATAGTAAATTTGATTTTCAAGGTTTAAGTATAATTAGTGCGGAGACAGTAAATACGAATCGTTATTTAAATAAAGATGAGATGGATAATGAGTATGTGTTACCTTTTTTAAGATGGCTAATAAATAATACGGCTTTTAGTGATGATTCTGTTTTAATTCAATTATTTGAATATGTACGTAAAATGGACATGATTACTGTGGGAAATGATTTGTTGTATTCTAATAGAAATTTTCTTGAGAATTTAAAAAATCCGGTTTATTTACATAACTTTGAAGATTTTTTGAATTTGATGGGAATTGAATGTAAATTGGTTTTACAAGAATTACCGGATGGTCAGGTTGAATTATATTTTTCTCATAAAAAGTTAGTGCCTTTTTATCGTACTGCATCAAGTGGGACGTTGGCATTGACTAGTCTTTATCAAAAAATAGTATCTAATTGTTCGTTGATCTATATAGATGATTTTGCTGCTTTTTATCATTATGAAATGGCAGAGAAATTGATTTGTTATTTCAAAGATAAATACCCAGAATGTCAATTGATTATGACTTCACATAATACGAATTTAATGACAAATAAAATTATGCGTCCAGACTGTTTATTTATTCTATCAAGTAGAGGTACATTAACAGCTCTTTGTGATGCGACTGAAAGAGAATTACGTGAAGGACACAATTTAGAAAAGATGTATATTCGTGGAGAGTTTGAAAAGTATGAATAGTTTGTCTTTTGATATTGACTAAGTGTTCATTACAAGCCTTTGTAGCACTAGTTTTTATAAATGTTTTATATTATACTTGAAATGGTTCCATATGGGAATTCATTTTTTTTGGAGGAGTTATGAAAATTATTGTAGTGGGTGATGGAAAAGTTGGATTTGCAATCGCAAAACAATTGAACCAGGAAGGTCATGATATTACAGTGGTTGAAAATAAATCGAGTGTTCTATCGAGTACCATGAATCAGTTGGATATTGTTGGCGTACAGGGAAATGGTGCGAGTTTAGATACTTTAATGGAAGCTCGTGTTTCATCTTCGGATTTGTTGATTGCGGCTACATCAACGGATGAGGTTAATATCATTTGTTGTTTATTGGCTAAGAAATTGGGTGCAAGACATACGATTGCACGTATTCGTAATCCGGAATACAACAATACCGTTCGTTTGATTAAGGATGAATTGGGATTGAGTATGAGTATCAATCCGGAGCAGGCTGCGGCTCGTGAGATTTTGCGTGCGATTCGTTTCTCAAATTCGATCAAGGTTTCTTCTTTTGCGAAAGGAAGAATTGAGCTTGCGGAAGTGAAAATTAAAGAAAATTCACCACTTTCAAATATGCGTATTTGCGACATCAATCGTCGTATGAAAAGTGAAGTGTTATTTGTGGCTGTTCAAAGAAATGGGGAAGTGATCATTCCAAATGGAAATACAGTTATCTATGAAAAGGATCGTGTCACATTAACGGGTTCGACTACACAGCTTGAAAAGTTCTTTATTAAAGTGGGTATTTTAAGTAATCGTACGGTCAATGAAGTAATGATTGTTGGTGGTGGAAGAATCACATATTATTTGACAAATATGTTGTTAGAACTGGGTATGGATGTAAAGATCATCGAAATCAAAAAAGATAAGTGTGTGAATTTGGTTGAGAAATTCCCACAGGCTACAGTCATTCATGGTGATGGTACGGATCATGAATTATTATTGAGTGAATCTTTAGAGGAAATGGATGCGTTTATTGCACTTACAGATAATGATGAGGAGAATGTCATTATTTCTATGTTTGCCCAGTCTCATGGTGTAACGCATGTACTTCCTAAGGTAAACCGTGTTTCTTTAGGTTTCTTGTTGGATAAGTTAGGACTTGAAAATTCGATTACGCCTAAGTTTATTACGGCCAACCAAATTGTGCAATATGTTCGTGCTATGCAAAATACGGTTGGCTCAAACGTTGAATCTTTGATCAAACTTGTCAATGATAAAGTTGAAGCTTTAGAATTTAGAGTGCGTGACAATTGTCGTTTTATTGATGTGCCAATTAAGGATCTAAATATTCGTAAAGGGATCATCATTACGTATGTAACGCATAAGGGTGTTTCCAAAGTGGCAACGGGAGATACGCGTATTCAATTGTCAGATACGGTTATTATTATTAGTAAAGTTGCAGGATTGAGGGATATCAATGATTTACTATCTTAAGCACAATTTACATAAGTTAAACTGGGCCATGATTGGTAACGTATTGGGTATGGTTTTAATTGCACAAGCTTGCCTAATGGTTTTACCGGTCATTGTGGATTTGATCTATCAAGAGGGATTGTATGATTCTTACTTGATTGTGATTGGAATCTGTCTAGTTTTAGGATATGCGCTAACGCGTACACGTGCAAAAGTCAATAACTATTTTGCGAAAGATGGAATGATTGCGGTAGGACTTGCGTGGATCGTTGTATCTTTCTTTGGTGGTTTACCCTTTTATTTATCGGGTGAAATTCCTTCTTTTGTGGATTGTTTCTTTGAAGCCGTGAGTGGATTTACAACGACAGGATCAAGTATTTTAACAGAAGTTGAAAGTTTGAAGCATGCCACACTCTTCTGGCGTAGCTTTACACACTGGATTGGTGGTATGGGAATTTTAGTCTTTATTTTAGCAATACTACCAAAATCCAACGATCGTGATATGCATATTATGCGTGCAGAAGCGCCAGGACCTACCATTGGTAAGCTTGTGCCTCGTATGCGTCAATCGGCTATGATTTTATATACAATGTATATGGGTCTTACGATCATTCAAGTGATTTTACTTTTAATTGGTAAAATGCCATTGTTTGATGCGCTTTGTAACACATTTGGTTCAGCAGGTACGGGTGGTTTTGCGATTAAGAATACAAGTATTGGTGCCTACAACAATTCGTATTATGAAATCATCATTACGATTTTTATGATTTTATTTGGTGTTAACTTCAATATGTACTATTTCCTTTTAATTAAAGATTTTAAACAAGTCTTTAAAAATGAAGAGTTGCGTGCCTATTTAGGGGTGATTTTATTCTCTATTGTTTGTATCACAATCAATATTTTGTCTATGTATAATTTTGATGTATTGAAATCCATTCGTCTTGCGAGTTTTCAAGTGGGTTCCATCATTACAACAACAGGATATTCAAGTTGTGATTATAGTGTATGGCCACAATTTAGTAAGATGATTCTATTCTTATTAACAGTATGTGGTGCAAGTGCTGGTTCGACTGGTGGTGGTGTAAAAATTAGTCGTCTATTGATTATTGTAAAGAAAATCAAGTTGGATATTCAAAAGTTATTACACCCACAAAAAGTAGAGGCCATCACAATGGATGGTAAAGTAGTGGATACAGAGGTTGTCAATCAGATCATGGCTTATTTCTGTAGCTTTATCATCATTGTTGGCATCTTATTGTTCTTGATTTCCTTTAATAATTTTGATTTTGAAACAACTATCACATCCGTCATTACATGTATTGGAAATGTGGGTCCTGGATTTGGCTTGTGTGGTCCAATGGGCAACTTCTCCATGTTCTCTGACTTTAGTAAGATCGTATTCTCTTTTGCGATGTTGATTGGTCGTTTGGAGATTTATCCAATTATCATTTTCTTGTCTCCAGTACTTGGAGTTCGCCATGTTTCTAAATCATTTCATAAGCGTAATAAAAGAAAAATATAGTTCAATGAATACCCATGTATTTGGGTATTTTTCTATACAAACGTTTTTTCAAGGTGTATTATTAAATCATAAAAAAAGAAAAGAAAGGATGATTTATTATGAGATTTTTTGATTATATGGACACAATTGAAAAGCCTACGATTGATTGTATTCGATTGATATATAAGGCTATTAATGTGAAGTATGATGAGCTCATAGATATGGCGGTTGAACCAAATAGTAAAAATTATAATAAATGGATGCAGACATTGGATTGTTTAAAGGCCTCTGAAGATTTGATTATAGAATGTATTGGAAAGAATGCGATTACGGATATGGAATGGCTTCAATTGAAGTGTAATATTTATAAGTTTCAAGTAAAATATGGTGGCTTAAAATATTTGAATGTAGAAGCATAGATTTTAGGATATGCATAGTGAAGTGAACCTAATAATGGGGCAACCAATTAAAAAGGGTTCACTTTTATAATGCAATCTAAGAACACTCGTGATTTTAGTCATGAGATGAATTAGATTGTAAGCGTCAAATTTGAAGGTGGTACAAAATATAATTGAGACATGACATAATCTTTGTGTAAGGAGATGGTGATTAAACTACATGGCTAAGATCAACAATGTACACAAGGATGAGCCAGATACTTTTGATTTTGTTAAAGTGAATGTATTGGATGATAAAACTAGAAATGGTAATAATTGTACTGTTCGTTACAAGGGTGTTTCTTTCTGTCTGACAAAAGAAAACATGGACTTGGTTTTTGAGTTTATTCAGAGGATGAATCATGCTGGATCTTACTAAAATCGAAAATATTTATTTAGCTCCTGGAGCCACGAATCTAAGAAAATCAATTGATGGATGTAGTAATATTGTTCAGTATCAAATGTTTCTTGATCCTTTCAGTCCTTCTATATTTATCTTCTGCAACCGAACAAAGACAACAATCAAGGTTTTAGAATGGTATGGAAATAGATTCTGGCTTCATAAAAACAAACGGATTGGTGAGGATCGCTTCCAATGGTCTAAATCAAAAGAAGAAGCGAGTATGCTGATTGACAAAAGACAGTTGTCATGGTTACTGGATGGTCTTGAAATTGAACAGAAACATGCTCATCACAAGATAGATGCAGTCATTTAACAAGTGCAGATCACATAATATCAAACTTGAAAAGAAAGTAGATCGGATGATTACAATATCTAGAAAATGAATCAGCTGATTTTGAATGGGAAGTAGCCATAAAAAAAGAAATGGAAAACAATTAGTAGAATCATTAGAACGAACATGAATGCATGGAACAAATAAAACGCGAAAAGGACTTATTCAACATTTTAAACAAGTCGAGGAAAATATGGCCATCATATATGTGTATTTCTTTGGCCTTGTTCTTTTTTGACGCTTTCATTATTAATAACTGTTATGTCAATATTAATTTTCATTGCAAACCGACAAAACCAATCGAAAAAATGTACATTGCCATTGCTTACTATGTACATATATATTATAATTAATGTACAGGAGGAAAGTGCTATGAAAGTCAATACTACAGAATTAAGAAGTCATCTTAGTGATTATTTAACTATGGCAAGCAAAGAAGAAATTATTATTACAAATAAAGGAATAGAGATTGCCCGTATTATTTCTCCAAAGCAGGCAAAGAAAAGATCGTTAAATAATTTAGTTGGTATATTGCCTTCATTAACTGACGAAGAGATTGAAAATATAAAAAATGAAAGGATTTCTAAGCGATGAAGATAGTAGTTGATACAAATGTGATTATAGATATTCTATGTAAAAGAGAGCCGTTTTTTGAAGATTCATATAATGCACTAAACAAGTGTATTGATAATCATACTCTTATTGTATCAGCTTCGGCAATCACAGACATATTCTATATTGCAAGAAAATACATTGGCAGTGAAAAGGCAAAAGAATGTATAAGAAATCTTTTAGATTTAATAAAGATATCAGATACAAGGGGAGCAGATATTGAAAAAGCTCTTTCTAGTGACGTTTCAGATTTTGAAGATGCTGTTGTTTCTGCAATTGCGGAAAGACAAAAAGCTAAATATATTTTAACAAGGAATACAAAAGACTTTGAAAAATCGAAAATTTTAAGTATCACACCTCACGATTATCTGAATATACATAAATGATAATCTGGTTGATATAATATTATTGACATAAGTGTACAGCTTGTGTATATATTCAAATAAAATTGCTGCCCTTTTATTTCAAAAAAAAGGGCAGCGCCTTTATCTTTATAATAAAGGTTAGCAACCCAGTTTGCGCAACATGCGCCTTCGTCGTGTTTAGTATACCATGCATTATGGAAAATGCATGAATAATTATATCTCGCATTGAGCAATTTAGTTTAGCTTATCTTGTACGATTTTTTTGACCATTGGATAGGCGACTAGTGCAATCACAATACCAGCTACACCTTGTACAATGTTAGCTGGAATTTCACTAGCGGCAACGATCCAGCTTCCTTTTAACATATATTTGGCGATGAAGTATCCAAAGACCATAATGACAGATCCTAATACGTAGCTTGAGATTTGTTTCGGCTTCGAGTAGTTTTTCATCAGTAGAGATACGACAATTCCTTCAAGTCCTTTAATGACTAGGGTAAAGAAGAAGTAGTGTCCATATCCTCCGGCTACATCGGCTAGTGCACTTCCTAGTCCTCCAATTAAGAAGCTTTCAAATGGATTTAAAAAGCTTGCGAATAATAGGATGAATCCATCGCCTAAATTGAAATATCCATCGAGTGCGTTTGGTACTTTGATAAACATGGTTGCCACAAAGACTAGTGCCATGCCAAGTCCTGTTAATACGATTTCATAAGTTTGTTTATTTTTCATGATCATTTCCTTCTTTCTTACAACTTAATGACTATTATACTTGTTTCTGTATTTAAAAAAATATACAATTATAAAAAATAAATAGGGGACAGTTTATGAAGAAATATGAAGTGATTTATAATACATATAGGGAGTCGATTCTTTCTGGAATCTTAAAATATGGGGATCGTGTCGATTCGATTCGTGAATGTGTCAAGAAGATGAATGTGTCTAAGACAACGGTGGAGCTAGCTTATAATAAGCTTGTGTTAGATGGGTTTATTTCAAGTAAGGAAAAGGTTGGGTATGTTGTGAGTATGAATCCGGAAAGGGTTTTATTGCATCATGAAATCTTGGATTATTCTTCAAGTCACAAAGAAAAGGAATATGATTATGATTTTCGAATCCAGTCGGTTTCGATTGATTCATTTGAGACATCGATTTGGAAACGATATATCAAGGGTGTATTGAATGATAAGAAGTTAATGTCAAGTTATGGTTTAGCTCAAGGGGAGTATGGTTTAAGACAGGCTTTGTGTAAGTATGTATATCAAAATCGAAATATATTGTGTTTTCCTGAGCAGATGGTGATTGGTTCGAACTATCAGTCTTTGTTGTATATATTTTGTGGGATGTTGGATAAGCAAAAGGTGATTGGCTTGTCAACATTGGTGGATGAACAAGCTAAACAAGTATTTTTAAGCTATGGCTTTTCTGTGAAATATTTAGATCCAGATCATTTTATTGAAGATATTCAAACGAAGTGTGTGGATGTTGTGTATGTGAATACAACTTGTTTTAGTAAGAATCGTCAATCTATGTGTGAAAAGTTGAGAAAAGAGTTGGTTGGACTAAGTCATGTTTTGATTTTAGAAGATGATTATAATGGGGAGCTTGTGTATGCTTCTAAAATTAAGACGAGTTTATGTTCTATGTCGAATCATGTGATTTATTTTTCTTCTTTTTCTAGACTTTTACTTCCAAGTCTTCGTATTGGATATATGATTTTAAATGAGGAATATACAAAGAAGTATTGTGCTTCTTTCTTTGGCCCTACGGCTAGTAAATTAGAGCAGGTGGCTTTTAGTCAGTATATTGTGGATGGGTATTTACAGAAGCATTTAAGGAAATTGGTGCGTGAATATAGAGAGAAGCATTTGTATTTAAAGAAGTTATTGGATACATATCTTGGTTGTTCTTATATATTGGATGAAACGTATATGGCGTATTGGATCAAGTTGGATGTGGATATGGAAAAGTTCAAGTCTTTGTGTGAATCCAATTGGATGGGTGTTAGTTATTCAAGTAGTGGGATAGGTTTATCTTTTGCGAGTATGGATAAAGAATTGATGAAAGATGGCGTGATTCGTCTTGCAGAATTGGTGAAAGAGTGTTAAAATTTTAACGATTCGACAGTGAAGAAGATAAGTAGGAAGTAATTTTCTTGTCTAGAGAGAGGGCGTTTGGTGAAAGCCTTTCAGGAATTTATTTTTGAAGCTACTTTGGAGTTGAAACGTAGTCGGCGTTAACGAGTGAATTGAGGGCATTTTCTTTTTTGGGAAAATGAACTAGGATGGTACCGCGTAATTATACGTTCCTAGAAATAGGAGCGTTTTTTTATTGGAGGAAAGAAAGATGAAACAATTAACTGGTAATCAGATTCGTCAGATGTTCTTGGATTATTTTAAATCAAAGGGACATATGATTGAGCCGGGCGCAAGTTTGATTCCGCACAATGACCCAACTTTATTATGGATCAATGCGGGTGTTGCGGCTTTGAAAAAATATTTTGATGGTAGTGAAAAACCAGCTTCAAATCGTATTGCGAATGCACAGAAATCAATTCGTACAAATGATATTGAAAATGTTGGGCGTACGGCTCGTCACCACACATTCTTTGAAATGTTAGGAAACTTCTCGATTGGAGATTATTTCAAAGATGAAGCAATCCAATTCGCATGGGAATTTTTAACAAGCGAAGAATGGATGGGTATTGATAAGGACAGATTGTATGTGTCTGTATATACAGATGATGCGCGTGCTTATGAAGTTTGGACTACAATTTGTGGTGTAGATCCAAGTCATATTTTAAAGACAGATGATAACTTCTGGGAAATTGGTAAGGGACCTGGTGGACCGGACAGTGAAATTTTCTTTGATCGTGGAGAAAAATATGATCCTGAAGGATTAGGAGAAAAATTATTCTTTGATGAAATGGAAAATGATCGTTATGTAGAAGTATGGAATGTTGTATTCTCTCAATATGATTGTGATCCAAGTATTGATCGTAAAGATTATAAAGAACTTCCTCAAAAGAATATTGATACAGGTATGGGTCTTGAGCGTTTGGTTGCCTTAGTTCAGGATGGTGAAACAAACTTCGATACTGATTTATTCTTGCCTATTATTCGTGCTACTGAAGCTATGGCAAAACATCCTTATGAAGGGGAATATAAGATGGCGTATCGTGTTATTGCGGACCACGTTCGTACAGTAACTTTCGCATTAAGCGATGGGGCTAACTTCTCAAATAGTGGTCGCGGTTATGTGCTTCGTCGTGTACTTCGTCGTGCGGTTCGTTATGGTTTAAAATTAGGTTTGGATGAACCATTCTTATATAAATTAGTTCCTGTTGTTGCAGATTTAATGAAGGATTTCTATCCTTACTTACAAGAGCATGTTGAGTTCAACCAAAAATTGATCAAGGTGGAAGAAGAAACTTTCAAGAAGACTTTAAAGGTTGGTCAAGCATTACTAGACGAAGAGATCAGCAAGGCTAAAGATGGTAAGTTGAGTGGTGAAGTTGTCTTCAAATTGTATGATACGTATGGATTCCCATTTGAATTAACACAAGAAATTGCGGAAGAAAGTGGAATTACTGTAAGTCATGAAGATTTTGATGCTCAAATGAATAAACAAAAGGAGCGTGCTCGTAATGCGCGTAATGTAAAGGATTCTTTTGCGTCTCAAAATGAAGAGTTGATGAATTTCAATGAGCCTAGTGAGTTTATTGGTTATGATCACTTGTCTTGTGATGGTAAAATCATTGCGTTATTTAATGTAGAAGGTAAGATGGTTGATTCTTTAGAAGATGAAGGAATGATCATTTTAGATAAGACTTGTTTCTATGCCGAAAGTGGTGGACAGGTTGCCGATAAAGGTACATTTAGTGCGGATGGTGTAGAAGTAGAAGTATTAGATGTTCAAAAGACGCGTAATAAACAACATATCCACACAGTTAAAATCAATGGTGGTGTATTAGAAAAGGGTATGGCTTTACATGGTGAAGTAAATGTCAAAGATCGTTTGGCAACTACAGCGAACCACTCTTGTACACACTTGTTGCAGTCGGCTTTAGTTAAAGTATTGGGGGATCATATTCACCAAGCTGGTTCTTACAATTGTCCTGAATATTTGCGTTTTGACTTCAATCATTATGAAAAGGTTACAGCTGAACAATTGGCTGAAGTGGAACGTATTGTGAATGAATATATTAGTGCGGCTTATCCAGTTACTAAAGAGGTTATGCCGATTGAAGAGGCTAAGAAGTCTGGTGCAACTGCATTATTTGATGAAAAGTATGGAGATACAGTTCGTGTTGTTACAATGGGAGATGTATCGAAGGAATTCTGTGCAGGATGTCATGTAGAAAATACAGCTCAGATTGGTTTATGTAAGATCATTAGTGAGGAAAGTATTGGTTCGGATTCTCGTCGTATCACGGCTAAGACTAAGTTTGCGGCTTATGAAGACTTTGCATCTGAACATGCAATGTTAGAAAATATTGCGGATAGTGCGAAACAAAAGGGTATTAAGAATATTGATACAAAGGTTGAGGCTGCTTATAAGACAATGCATGATATGCAAAAGGAAATTGATAATTTGAAAAATCAAATCTTTATTTTGAAGTCTAAAGAATGGGCTACAGAGGCTAAGGATTTTGGTAAAGTCAATGTATTGATCAAATCTGTTTCTGGCATGGATGCAGGTGCATTGAAGGATATTGTTTCTAACTTAAAAGCGAATGATGACAAGATGGTTGTATTCTTTGTGAATACAAATGGTGAAAAGGTTGTCTTTGTGTCTGGTGCAGGTAAAGAGGCTGTTAAGGCTGGTGTACATGCGGGTCAATTGGTTAAGAAAGCCGCTCAAATCTGTTCTGGTAATGGTGGTGGAAAGCCAGATATGGCTCAAGCCGGTGGTAAGGATGCTTCTAAGGTTGATGACGCAATCAATGCGATCACAGAAGAATTAAAAAGCTTATAAAAAATATTAGGGTATGCCATGTGCATATCCTTTTTTGTTATGAAATTGACATAACGAAATATACATTTTATAATTTTTGTATGTATTGAAAGGGTTTTACGTATGGATAATGAACATTGGTATGTGTTATTGACCATTCGTTCTAAGGAAGAAGAGGTATGTAAATATTTGAATGAGAATGATGGTATTTACGCTTTTAGTCCGAAGATGGAATTTTATCATAGAGTTTCAAAACAGATTCAACAAAGAGCTTTATTTGGTGGGTATGTATTTGTGGTGAGTAAACTTTCTCAGGTTGAAGTGGATGCGATCTTTAAAAAGTTTCCTTTGCAGAGTGTTTTTATTCATGAATTGAAATATGAAGAGGAAGTTTCAGCTTTAACGGATGAGGAGATTCGTATTTTGAATATGTTGTTGGATGATGAAAAGGTTCTAAGAATGTCGTATGGTGAATTAGTGAATAATAAGATTCATGTGACTCAAGGTCCACTAAAAAATATGGATGATTATATTGTGAAGTATGATAAGCATAATCGTTTGGCTACGTTGAATCTTAGCTTTTTGAATCAGATATGGAAAGTTGGAGTTACGATTCCAGAATAGTATGGATGTGTTAACAACATGTCCATTTTTTCTTATGGGAGGTGTTGGGTGTGAATGTACATATAACAAATATTTATGGGTTTATACATGATCAAAATTTAAGAAAGAAACAAAATCAATTTGCGGATGCAGCTCACGCGTTGGGATTTAAAGAAATGGGCATCTTTAATTTTGATGTGAGTACAGATACGGAGAATGAATTGTCAAAAAGAATAGATGGAATCATTTCATCCCTTCAATTTCATGATTTGGTGTTTGTACAATTACCTACTGGTAATGGTGAACATTATGATAATTTATTGATTCATAAACTTAGAGCTTATAATACGAAGGTTTGTATACTTTTGCATCAAACAATTGAATATGAATATGTATTAAATGATGCTGATTTAATTATGCCTACAAATAATGAGGTACATGCGTATTTGAAGGAGCATAATTATTCAAATGTTTTCTATAAGAAGAATATTAATCATGAATTTTCAATGATTTCAAATTCATCAAATATTTTATCTTCAGATTTTTATATCAAGAAGTATTTAATAGACGCAGTAGATCAATTAGAAGAATCTGTATTAAATGAACAGGATGAGGATATTATTCATATAGGATTTGGACTACATGATAAGGATGGTCATTATAGTGTTTGGGTTGGTACTGTAATGCAGTCTATACTTGAGCATACGGATTCTAGAATTTGTTTCCATATTTTGCATGATGAGACTGTGAGTGAAGAAAATAAGAGAAAACTTAAACAAGTAGCACATCAAAAAGGAGATAGTATACAATTTCATTTTATTGATACTTCAATATTTGATGATGTAAAAGAGAGATTGCATACTTTTACGGTAGGAACAATGTTTAGATTGATGTTGCCAGAAATACTTCCAAATTTGAATAAAATCATTTATCTAGATGCAGATATATTTGTGAATATAGATATAAAAGAATTATGGGATATTGATACTTCAGATGTTTGTGTTGCAGGCGTTAAAGATTACTGGGTAGCAAATTATGCTTGGAATCCATATCCTGTTCAAAAAGAATTGGTAAACAGAGATAGTTATATTAATGCGGGTGTTTTAGTCTTGAATCTAAATAAAATAAGAAGTTACTGCAACATGAAAGAGAAGACTTTAGAGTATTTGATAGAGAATCCAGAATCTAATTTATTTGATCAAGATGCATTGAATGTTGTTTATAAAAATTCTATAAAGACGATAGATTCAAAGTGGAATACTTTTGTCGGTGTTGTTCGTGAACAAAATCGTGAAAAATTGAATAGGTGTTTATTTCATTTTGTTGGGAATTTTTTAATACTTTATTCTGAAAGTAAAATAGATAAAGAATATTTTAAAGTGATAAGTAGAACGCCTTGGGCTGATTATGAAATAGAAAATCAAATAAATAAATGCTTACTACGTCTAAATGATAGAATTAATCAGTATCAAAGTTTATTGCCTCGTTTGAGTCAAACTGGTATTAAACATATTTTTTATGGTGAGGAAAATGCCACGCTAAGAAAATTATATAATTTAATTAATGTTACAGAGAAAGATTATAGAGTTTTAAAACATCCTGATAGTTCAAAGGATTATATATTACCGTGTAAAGATTTAGAATCCTTAAAAGATGAAAATGGACCTATTATTATTTTCGTATTGTATGAATCTGATAATTATACGGCAATACAAAACTTAGAAGAATTAGGCTATATAAATGGAGAAGATTTCTTTGTGGCTGCAAGATTTCTGTCATTCTTAGATGGAGGATTTGCATAAATATAATTTTATTTAAATTTATATATATGATTATGAAGGAGAATGGAAAATGAATGTTCATGTAACAAATATATATGGTTTTTCACCAACAAGTGTAGTTTTGATTTCTCAACATGAAGTGAGGAATATAGCTCGAAATTTAGGCTTTAATGAATTGGCTGTATATATCTATGATTCAAGTAATGAACCAATGAATGAATTGAGTTCAAGATATGATGGAATAATTGCCCGTGTATCACCTGGAGATGTTGTTTTTTTTCAATCACCAACATGGAATGGGGTAGATTGGGATAATGGTTTGGTAGATAAACTGAAAGCGTATGGTTGTCGTGTAGTAATGTTTATACAGGATGTGCAACCATTGCAATTTGAAAGTAATTATTATTTAATGTCAAAATTTATTTCAATGTATAATAAGGCTGAAATTGTAATAGTGCCATCAGAAAGAATGTATCGTCGATTGGTTGAAGAAGGATTAACTGTTAAAAAACATATAGTACAACATATGTGGGATTTTACTGTGGAGCAGACACTTTATAGTCCGTCATTTAAAAGAAAATTATATTTTACGGGGGATATTTCTCGTTTTCCTTTTGTTGAAAATTGGCATTACAACACAGAATTACATGTATTTGGAAACAAAATGGAGAATTATGATTATTCTAAAGTACATTTTGGTGGATGGTTAAATAAAACAGAATTATTATTGGAATTATCTAAGGGTGGTTTTGGTTTAGTTTGGGGGAATCAAGAAGATCCTAAGGATGAACCGGATTACTACAAAATGAATTGTTCATATAAGTTAGCTTCTTATTTATCAGCGGGTATTCCTGTTATAGTTCCTGATTATTTGTCAAATGCAGATTTTGTAAAAGAAAATAATATTGGTTTTGTTGTTTCAAGTTTAGAAGAAGTTGATCAGGTGATTCAAGAATGTAGTGAAGAAAAATATAGTGAGATGGTATCTAGTGTAAAGAATGTTCAGTATTTAATTAACAATGGATATTTCACTAAAAAGTTATTTGTAGATTCATTAATGAAACTGAATCGTAATGAAGAGAATATACTGGATGTTAAAGTTTTGGGTATTTTGGATACATTAAATTATGTTATGGCTCATAGCAGTTCGGTTGCTCGTTTTGGCGATGGGGAAATGGATATTATTACAGGTCATAGTATTCCTTATCAGGATTATGATGAACATTTAGCGAATGAATTGAAAAACATCATTAGTTCAGAAAGTAATGAATCTTTAGTTGTTTGTTTATCGGATGTGTTTGAAGGTTTAGATCGTTATAATCAATCTGCAGTAGACTTTTGGAAACAACATTTAAATAACAATTATATTTATTATAAGAGTTTATGCAAAGCACCATGGTATGGTTCTACATTTATTTCTCGACCTTATATGGATTTGGTAGATAAGAGTCTTTCAAATATGTATTTTAAGAATATTAAAAATTTATGGGATAAAAGAGATATATTGATTGTTGAAGGTGTGAATTCAAGAAGCGGTGTTGGGAATGATTTGTTTGACAATGCAAATTTTGTAGAAAGAATTATTTGTCCTTCCAAGAATGCGTATTCTAAAATTAATGAAATTGAATCGTTAATTGAAAAACATGCTGAGAATAAATTAGTACTATTAATTTTGGGTCCAACCGCAAAGGTTCTTGCGAAAAGGTTATCAATTAAAAAAATTCAGGCAATTGATATGGGACATATAGATTCGGAGTATGAATGGTTTAAGATGAAGGCAACTACAAAAGTAAAACTAGACCATAAGCATACTGCGGAACATAATTTTGATGAGAATATAACTTTTATTGAGGATGATGCATATAATAGTCAGATTGTTGAACGAATTGGGTAATATTACATTGGTTTGTAAATTAAGATTGAGTAATTCATTTGTCTGAAATGATTAAAAATAGTTATCGTTTTGTATGTAATTTGTGAAAATAATTATGGATAATTTTAGAAATTGAATTAACAATAAATTGTTACTGAGTTTATATGATTATAACTCCGGTTAGCATACTGGTTATATTATATATATGCTTATTTTAATATATGTTCACGCATATTAACAAATGTAGATTTTTTTGAAAAAAGTGGTTAGAAATCGCGTTTTTTCACTTGAATAAATCAAGCTTTCCGTTTACTATTAAACCTAGTAAGGGAAGAGTACATCTTTTCGTGTACTCAGCTTGATTTTTTTTATTTCTAATTTATGGGCTATATAGAAATATAAAAGTTTTTTTGGGAAGGAATGAGTAGAATGTCGAAAAAGAAAAAGAATATAAGAAGAAAAAAATCGAACAATCTTTTAAAGGGAATGGCTGCTGCTGGTGCTGTTGTAGGTGGCGGAACTATTTTTGCGGGTAACAATGCTGTTTATGCTGCTGAATTAGGAAGTGAATCTGGTTCAACAGAAAATCTAGATGGAATTGGATCACAATCTGTTTCTGAATCTGTATCTGAATCTGTGCGTCCAACAAATTCACAAGCTTCTAATCAAGCACAAGGCAGAAATTTTGCTAGAACTGAAAATAGTTTTGCACAAAATACACTAGGTAATAATGTTGCTACAGTTAGTGATGAAACTCAAGGCGATGATGTTGCTGCTAATAATGAAAATAAAAACAAA
>UMJX01010516.1_pt1 | contig 42211 bp, 36 predicted proteins | sample 1966131 | NCBI WGS metagenome assembly UMJX01 (sample SAMEA4836162, study PRJEB28245) | human gut metagenome | biome: gut microbiome; material: fecal sample | place: Denmark | collected 2008 | reverse complement strand
CGAGAAGAGCACAATCAACACAAAGTGTGCTGCAGTTAAGGACGCTATCGCTAAGAACGACAAGTCTATGATTGACGCTGCTAAGGAGGACTTACAGAAAGCTGTTTACGAAGTTTCTGCAAAGCTCTATCAGCAGGCAAACCCACAGGGTGCTCAGGGTGCAGCTCCACAGGGTGACCCACAGCAGGGCGCTCAGGGCGGCTCAAACGGAGATCCTAATGTATATGATGCCGATTTTAAGGATGTAGACGGCAACTGATAAAAAAGATTTACACAATGATTGACTTCATTTGTTTTTCCTGTTAAAATTTGTTGAAGGGGCTGTTTTTTGCAACGGCTCCTTTAGCACTGTATGGATTTTTGACAGCGTATAAATTCCTTATACGGCTGATAACGAGTTATTAAAAGGTGAGAAGAATGGCAGATAAAAGAGATTACTATGAGGTGCTTGGTGTTTCTAAGGGTGCAAGCGAAGATGAAATAAAAAAAGCATACCGTCAGTGCGCTAAAAAATACCACCCTGACCTCCATCCCGGAGATAAGGATTGCGAGGAGAAATTCAAAGAAGTCAACGAGGCTTACGAGGTACTTTCAGATAAAGATAAAAAGGCTCGCTATGACCAGTACGGTCACGCAGGCGTAGACCCTAACTTTGGAGCAGGCGGCGCAGGCGGTTACGGCGCTTATGGTCAGGGTATTGATATTGACGATATTTTCTCAAGCTTTTTCGGCGGATTTGGCGGCAGACGCTCAAACAATCCTAATGCTCCGAGCCGAGGCAGTGATGTTGAGGCGAGCATTTATATTTCGTTTGAAGAGGCTGCAAAGGGATGTAAAAAGACCGTAAGCTATGACTGCGTTTCTACTTGTGACGAATGTCATGGAACAGGCGCAAAGCCCGGCACTCAGCCAAAGACTTGCTCGGTATGCGGCGGTTCGGGCAGAGTTACAATCAGCCAGCGCTCACCTTTTGGTGTGGTGCAAACTCAGCGTGCGTGTGACGCTTGTCACGGTAAGGGCAAGATTATAGACAGTCCTTGTCCTAAGTGTGGCGGTTCGGGCAGAAAGCGCAAGACCAAAACCGTTGATATTACTGTTCCGGCAGGTATCAAGGATCAGCAGATTCTTAATGTCGGCGGCAGGGGCAACGCAGGTTACAACGGCGGCCCTTCGGGTGACCTTCATGTATATGTAAATGTTCAGCCGCATCCTGTATTTGAACGCAGAGGCGACGATGTATGGTGCAATCTTCCTCTTACATTTGCACAGGCTGCTCTCGGCGCAGAGGTGGTTGTTCCTACTCTTGACGGCAAGGTTTCGTATCAGGTTCACGAGGGTACACAGCCGGGCGATGTATTTAAGCTTAAGGGCAAAGGTATTCAGCGTCTTAACGGCAGAGGAAAAGGCGACCAGTATGTGCGTGTAACCATTGAAGTTCCGAAGAATCTTAATGCTAAGCAGAAAAATCTTGTAAAAGAATTTGAGAGCGTTACAAACGAAAAGAACTACGCACAGCGCAACAGCTTTTTTGAGAAAATAAAGAGAATGTTCAACGATTAATAACATTTAATAATATAAAGGGGCTTAACCTATGGAGTCTTGGACAGAAATAAAAATTGCGGTAAACGCAAAGGATATAGACAGGGCAGGCGACATTGCGAATGTTGTAGTGCCTTACGGAATTTATATTGAGGACTACACTGCTCTTGAGCAGGAAGTGCAGGAGATTGCACACATCGACCTTATAGATGAGGATTTGCTCAAGAAAGACAGGAGCGTTGCCTATGTTCACATTTACCTTGAGCCTGATGTTTCTCCTAACGAGGCGGTGGCATTTTTATCTGAAAGGTATAATGCCGAGGGTATTGAGCATAAAATTGAATTGCTCGACTGCGCCGAGGAGGATTGGAGAAATAATTGGAAGAAGTATTTTAATCCGATTGCCGTCGGCGAAAAGCTCCTTATTCGTCCGAGCTGGAGAGATGATTACGATCCGCAGGGCAGAATTGTTTTAAATATTGACCCCGGTTTGGCATTTGGTACAGGCAGCCACGAAACCACAAGACTTTGCCTTGAAATGTGCGAAAAGTATATGAAAAAAGGCGACAAGGTACTTGATGTGGGTTGTGGCAGCGGTGTGCTCGGTATTGCGTCTTTGCTTATGGGCGCAGATAGCGCAGTAGGTGTTGACATTGACGATGTTGCGGTGAGAACCGCAAAAGAAAATGCCGAAATCAACGGGGTAGCAGACCGCTTTACAGGAATTTGCGGCAGTTTTACAGACAAGGTAACAGGTAAGTATGACATTGTGCTTGCGAATATTGTAGCTGACGCAATTATGTTTCTTTCAAAGGGCGTAAAGGACTTTATGAAAGACGATGCGGTTTATATTATGAGCGGTATTATTGATACCCGTGCCGAAGAAGTTAAAGAATCTGTCGGCAAGGATTTTGACATTATAGAAGAACACCTTGAAAAAGGTTGGGTGTGCCTTGCCGCTAAGGCGAAAAAATAAGGCGCAAAGCTCACTATGTGCTGTATTGTGCGGTATTTGCTGAACATTTGTCAAAAAACTGTCACAATGGCATGGTAAAATCTAATTAACTTTGATGCTCGGAGGCACGATTATGAAAAAAACAAATAAAAAGGATACAGTAAATCTGTTTTTCTCTGCATTCCTTATTCTCGCATTTGTAGTATGCGCACACTTTTTTGCAAACTTTGCACTCGGACAGAGCGAAGTCTTTTCAAATGTAATTCAGCTTTTTGTATATGCAGTATTCGGTCTGCTTTTGTTCTATGCAACAAGAGTAGGTGACGGCAAGCCTGTTAAGCGTTTTTCACCGCTTACATTAATTATTATGGTGTTGCCTGCTTTATACATAATGATCGCAAGTATTGCAAGCGGTATGCCGCTTCACGATGCATTTGTAGTAAATGAGTCTTCACTCAGTCTTGTGGCAACACTCGCAGGTGTTGTATTTGGTTACGGCATTCCCTATACATTCCTCAGCGGCTATGAAATTGCCGAGGACGAGGGCGAAAACAAGGAAAAGCTCGTTGAGGGCGGCGTTGAGGCTGACCTTAAGGCGGCTGACGAGGAAAACTCACAGGAAACAACAGAAACCGTTGAAAGCGAAAATGACGGCGAGGAAAGCACAGAAGAATAATTTTGCTTTACTTATAAAATTAACAGCGACTTGACAAACTCGAGCCGCTGTTTTATTATTTAAGCGGTAGTAATTATTTGTTTGAATTAGCTTAAGAGGGTGAATTTATGGATGAAAAGGATAAATTTGACGGTATAGACGGCGAACAGGAAGAGACAGTGTATGTTGCCCGTCATGCAAGGCGGGACGAGGAGGAGGATAGATTTGCCGATGTTGAAAATTTTGATGTAGACAGCACCGAGCCTGAAAGTGTGCAGGACGGCACAGGGGGCAAGGACTATTACAAAGACAGCTACGGCGACGATTTTAATTTTCAGTCGGTAGCAAGCAAAAAGCATATTCCGTCAGATAATCCGAGCAAGAGCAATAAGGATTACGGCGATGACTTTGACGGTCAGACAGGCGAGCACAGGCACGAGCATAAACGCAGAAAGCCGGGTAATGATGACTATTATGTAAACGATTTTCATATTAACCACCATAATGGCAAGAATAAAAAGTTAAAAAAGAAAAACAATAAAGCCACAGTAATTTGTATTGTGGTGGCTGTTGCGGTTATATTGGTTTGTGTTATTGCTTTTGTGTTGTCAAAGTGTTCATTCCAGAATAAAAAGCCTGAGACAACAACCGTACCGACAACAAAGGCGGCTATAACCACTCAACAGCCGACAACGGAGTATTATGAACCCGAAACATATGAGCCAACACCCGAAACCGAGCCTGAAACAGAGTATGAAGAGCCTACCGTTTCAGATGAAACCGAGGCTTACACAGAGGAATATACAGAGCCGTATACGGAGGAATACACAGAACCCGAAACATATGAGCCAACACCCGAAACCGAGCCTGAAACAGAGTATGTGGAGGACGAAACAACACAGATTGTATAAATAACTTTAAATAAACGGAGATGAAAAATATGGGATGTAGTCATGATTGTTCTTCTTGCAGTTCGGATTGCAAGTCAAAAAATCCCGAAAGTATGAGAGAAAGCCTTAACAAGTACAGCAGTGTAAAAAAGGTAATTGCTGTTGTGTCGGGCAAGGGCGGAGTAGGCAAAAGCCTTGTAACCTCAACTCTTGCGGTAACCTTTAACCGCCTTGGCAAAAAGGTTGCTGTTCTTGACGCCGATATTACAGGCCCGTCAATTCCAAAGGCTTTTGGCATTAACGAAAGAGCAAAGGGCAACGAATACGGAATTATTCCTGTTACAACCGAAACGGGAATTGATATTATGTCAGTAAACCTTTTGCTTGAAAACCCGACTGACCCTGTTGTGTGGAGAGCACCGGTTATTACAGGCACAGTAAAGCAGTTTTGGAGAGATGTTATCTGGGAAAACGAGGACTATATGTTTGTTGATATGCCTCCGGGAACAGGAGATGTTCCGCTTACGGTTTTCCAGAGTTTGCCGATTGACGGAATCATTGTAGTTGCATCTCCGCAGGAGCTTGTTTCCATGATTGTCGAAAAGGCGGTAAAAATGGCAAATATGATGAATGTGCCGATTCTCGGTCTTGTTGAGAATATGAGTTATTTTGTATGTCCCGATTGCGGCAAAAAGCATAATATTTTCGGTGAAAGCCATATTGATGAAATTGCCGAGCGTTACAATACAAAGGTACTTGCAAAGTTTCCTATTGACAGCGACCTTGCCAAGTGTGTCGACGATGGCAGAGTAGAACTCTTTGAGGGCAACTACCTTGATGATGCCGCACAGGAAATCGAAAAAGCGCTTGCGTGAATAATAAGTTATGACTTTTCGCAAATTTAAGATAAAATCTTATAATCGCTTTACGAAATGTTTTTCTGAAACATAATTTTAAAGCTAAGGCTCTTCTGAACGGAGAGCCTTTTGTTATGCACTTTAGTTAAATAAATTGTAATTTTATGCTTTATTATATCCAAAAATATGCTTGTATTTATATGTATTAAAATGGTATAATTATGCTGTTCTATGGAATGTAATTGATATAAAATTTGGAGGAACAGAAAAATGCACAGATGTCCGGATTGCGGAGAAAGATTTGAGGGTAATATATGTACCTTTTGCGGCAGACCCGTACCGCAAGAAGAATTAGAACAGGAAAAAGCCGTTCAGGAAAAATCCGACGAACAGGCAAATATAAATAATTCTGAAGAAGTGTCGAAATCTGCAGTTGAAAATACTGCTTTAAACAGTGCCGGTGTTCAGCCTGTAAACGAATACGCACAAAATGGTTACAACACACAGCCTGTAAACAACTATGCTCAAAAAAATTACAATTCACAGCATAGTTACGGAAACCCTAATTACAACAACAGCGCAATGCCGAGCGGTTATACTAATCAAAATCAGCCGTTTTCAGATGTTGTAAATGCCCGTGAAAAGAAAAAATCAAAAACAACTCTCATAGTTGTTCTTATTATTGTAAGTGTATTGATTATCAGCCTTTGTGTTATCGGATATACCGTCATAACGAATGTAATCAAAAATAATAAATTTAATATGGGAACAGGTGAGCTTACGGGTGCGGATGACTCTGCTGCCGTTTCGTCCGTGAGTATTGATTTGGACGAAAACTCGTATTGCTATTACACTGAAAACGATGACGGAACTGTTACAGTCACAGGCATTGACACCCGGGATTACTACAATAATTTTACGGATGAAGTTGTAGATGATACTTACAATTTTTATTTTAATATTCCGAGTGAAATTAACGGCAAAACCGTAACTGCTGTCGAAAAAATCAATCCGTCCAATCCTCTTTCCTCGGGTATTCTCCATATTCATATTACAATACCGGGTACAGTAAAGACAATACAGAGCGATACTTTTAACCTGTCGGAATATGTGCGTGAAATTATCCTTGAAGACGGTGTTGAAACTCTTGAGCCTGACGCTATTGTGGATTGCTATTCGCTTGATAGGGTTAATATTCCGGAATCGGTGACCGTTATAGGCGAGCATGCGGTAGGCTTTAATATTGCGGGAGATACATTTTCAGAGCCTGTCGGCAAAAGAGAATATACCCGTTCTCCGCTTACTCACATATACGCTAAAGAAGGCTCGGCTGCCGACAGATACGCTAAGGATAACGATTTGTATATTGAATATAACGGATGCTTTGGTTAATCGTGAGCGTTTAAATTCTAAAGGCTTTTATCGAAGGTTGAGATAATTGCTTAGATGAAATTATGTAAAATAATAAACTTAAGGTTCTCTGCTGCGGAGAACCTTTTTGTTATGAAATTATAAAAATATAAAATATATTGCTTTTTATATGTAAATAAAAGCTATTGATTTTTGCATAAACAAAATGGTATAATTATGCAATAGTATGGCAAATATATTTTGCTTATTTAAGGAGAGGTATAGTAAATGAAATGTCCTAATTGCGGAAATGAAATCACAGGTAAGTTTTGCACAAGCTGCGGCACACCCGTTCCTGTCGAAGAGCCTGTAAAAGAGCAGGAAACTCAAACACAGCCTGCACAGTCGGATAATTTAGCGGCAAACAATTATAATTCCGAACCTGCACAGCAGAATGTTGCTGACAACAATTCACAGCCAAACAGCTTCGGTGCGGATAATTACAACACACAGCCAAACAATTTCGGTTCGGACGCATATAATTCACCTTCGGGTTTTGGTGCCGACGCAAACAATGCACAGCCTGCACCACAGCCGTATCAGTATAATTCATCTGCTAATCAGCCAAACGGTATGCCTGTAAATAACGGCTACACAGGTCAGCAGTTTACAAATGTTCCTAACAACAATATGCCTAATCAGCCTAAAAAGGGTATGAGCGGCGGCAAGGTTGCGGCTATTGTAATCAGCGTTATTCTCGGTATCATAATTATTCTTGCTGTTGTTGTCGGTGTTGTAGCCTGCAAAGCTTTTAAGACTGTCGGTTCGGTTATTGGTGGCGTTAAGGAAGGCGTAAGCATATTTGTAGAAGATAATGAAAGCAAATACAACAGTGACAGCAGCGCTGAGAGCAGTGAAAGAAATTATGACAGTGCAAGCCATTTTTACTATCAGGAGATTAACGACGGCAGCGAAATTGAAATCACAGGCTATAATTATATGGACACATTTGACGAAACATTTACCGATAAGAATTTTGAAATCAGAGTTCCGAACGAAATTAACGGCAAGCCTGTAACAAGCGTTTATGAGATATATGTTTATAATTATTCGAATATCGACACCGATGATTTGAATATGAAGCTTATAATCCCCGGCTCTGTTAAGAATATTGAGAGCTATGCTTTGTGGGGCTTAGAGGGCGTAACCGAAATTGTTTTTGAAGATGGTGTTGAAAGCATTGGAGACTATGCTGTTTATAACTGCAAGTATCTTAAAAAGATTACAATTCCGGAGTCTGTAACATATATCGACGATGTCAGTGTCGGATATTTAGATTCAAATGAAGAAAATGTTATTTCAAAAGACCTTGTTATTGTAGCAAAGAAAGGCTCAGCAGCCGAAAAATACGCTCAGGATAACGGCTTTAAGGTTGAGAATAACTGATTTGGCAAAGCTAAAAATTGATAACCTTTTATATAAAACTGCTCTCTGATTTGTCGGAGGGCAGTTTTTGCGGTATATGCAGAAAAATTTGGGGTAAAATAGTATCTGCTGCGGCACAAATTTAAAAAACTCAAGTAAAAATGCCGTAAAATCGGGATAAAAACGCTTGACAAAACGATATTTGTTGAGTTATAATACTAAATTGCAGAGCAATGTGTAATTGCACCTTGCTCGCCAATCGGCCCTGCTTGACAGGGCGGTTAATCAATTTCTTAATATTTTGGAAAGGAGGAAAAATATGCCTACATTTAACCAGTTGGTAAGAAAGGGCAGAGAGGTTTCCGAAAAGAAAGCTAAGGCTCCTGCACTCTTAAAGGGTTGGAACTCTAAGAAGCGTGTTGCTATCAACCAGAGCTCACCACAGAAGAGAGGTGTGTGCACAGCTGTAAAGACTGCTACACCTAAAAAGCCTAACTCAGCTCTCAGAAAAATTGCCAGAGTAAGACTTTCTAACGGTATCGAAGTTAGTTCTTACATCCCAGGTGTTGGTCACAACCTTCAGGAGCACAGCGTTGTTCTTATTCGTGGTGGCCGTGTTAAGGACTTGCCTGGTGTTCGTTATCACATTGTTCGTGGTACACTCGACGCACAGGGCGTTGCAGGAAGAATGCAGTCCCGTTCTAAGTATGGCGCAAAGCGTCCAAAGGCAGGTAAATAAGGAATTGACATAACTTCGGCTTAAATTGATTTTAAGTTCTGCTATGCGGCAGGATTTCTATATATATTTATGGATTTCTTGTTGGCATACGGGAGTTTGTCGCTTTCGAGTACCTATGATATCTCAATTATTGTGAAGGAGGGAAGCAAAGTGCCAAGAAGAGGTTCTATTGCGAAGCGTGACGTATTACCGGATCCGCTTTATAATTCAAAACTTGTAACTCGTCTTATCAATAACATTATGTATGACGGTAAAAAGGGCGTTGCTCAGAAGATTGTTTACGGTGCATTTGAAATCATTGCTGATAAGACAGGTAATAACCCACTTGAGGTTTTCGAGCAGGCTATGGAAAATGTAATGCCAGTTCTCGAGGTAAAGGCTCGCCGTGTAGGTGGTGCCACATATCAGGTTCCTATGGAGGTTCGTCCTGAGAGAAGACAGACACTCGGTCTTCGTTGGATTTCAACTTACTCAAGAGCCAGAAATGAAAGAACAATGAAGGAAAGACTTGCAGGAGAAATTCTTGATGCTACTAACAGCACAGGCGGTGCCTTCAAAAAGCGTGAAGACACTCATAAGATGGCTGAAGCAAACAAGGCTTTCGCTCATTACAGATGGTAATTTTTATTACCGGAGTAATTTTTAGAGGAGGATTTTATGCCAAGACAGGTTTCACTTGAACAGACAAGAAACATCGGTATCATGGCTCACATCGATGCCGGTAAAACTACAACAACAGAGCGTATCCTGTATTACACTGGCGTAAACCATAAAATCGGCGAAACACACGATGGTGCTTCAACCATGGACTGGATGGTTCAGGAGAAAGAGCGTGGTATCACAATCACTTCTGCTGCAACAACAGCATTTTGGTTCGGTAGCAAGCATCAGTACAAGAAACACAGAATCAACATCATCGACACACCTGGTCACGTTGACTTCACCGTTGAAGTTGAGCGTTCACTCCGTGTACTTGACGGTTCTGTAACAGTTCTTTGTGCTAAGGGCGGCGTTGAGCCTCAGTCTGAAACCGTATGGCGTCAGGCTGACAACTACGGCGTACCGAGAATGGTTTACGTTAATAAAATGGACATCATGGGTGCTAACTTCTACCATGTTGTACAGATGATGAAGGACAGACTTAAATGTAACGCTGTTCCGATTCAGCTCCCAATCGGTGCCGAAAGCGACTTCACAGGTATTATCGACCTCGTTACTATGAAGGCCGAGATTTACCACAATGAAGACGGTACAGATTACAGTGAGGAAGAAATTCCTGAGAACATGCAGGATCTTGCTAACGAGTATCACGAGAAACTCATCGAGTCAGTTGCTGAGCTTGACGAGGATCTTATGGAGAAATACTTCGGCGGCGAGGAAATTTCTATAGATGAAATTAAGAAAGTTATCAGAAAAGCTACAATCGACAATACAATGGTTCCTGTAACTTGCGGTTCTTCATACCGTAACAAGGGCGTTCAGATGCTCCTTGACGCTATTATCGATTATATGCCTGCTCCAACCGACGTTCCTGCTATCAAGGGTACAAACCCTGAAACAGGCGAAGAAGTTGAAAGACATTCTTCTGATACAGAGCCATTTGCGGCTCTCGCATTTAAGATTGCAACTGACCCATTCGTAGGTAAGCTCTGCTTCTTCAGAGTTTACTCAGGTATTGTTAAGGCCGGAGATACAGTTTACAACTCTGTAAAAGACAACAACGAGCGTATGGGCAGAATTCTTCAGATGCACGCTAACGACAGAAAAGATATCGACTGCTGCTATGCAGGTGATATTGCTGCTGCTGTTGGTCTTAAGAATACAACAACAGGTGACACACTCTGCGACGAAAAGAATCCTGTAGTTCTTGAGTCTATGGAGTTCCCGGAGCCTGTTATCAGAGTAGCTATCGAGCCTAAGACTAAAGCCGGTCAGGAAAAGATGGGTATTGCTCTTGCAAAGCTTGCAGAAGAAGACCCAACATTCCGTGCTTATACTGATGAAGAAACAGGTCAGACAATTATCGCAGGTATGGGTGAGCTTCACCTTGAGATTATCGTTGACCGTCTTCTCCGTGAGTTTAAGGTAGAGGCTAATATCGGTGCTCCGCAGGTTGCTTATAAAGAAACAATCCGTAAAGAGGCTTCTGTTGATGAGAAGTATGCTCGTCAGTCAGGTGGTAAGGGTCAGTACGGTCATGTTAAGATTAATGTATTCCCTAACAAGGACAAGGGTTACGAATTCGTTAATAACATTGTCGGCGGTGCTATTCCTAAGGAATATATTCCTGCTGTTGACCAGGGTATCCAGGGCGCAATGCTCAGCGGTGTACTCGCAGGTTACAATGTAGTTGACGTTAAGGTTGAGCTTTATGATGGATCTTACCACGAGGTTGACTCATCAGAAATGGCATTTAAGATTGCCGGTTCTATGGCATTCAAAGAGGCTATGAGAAAAGCTGATCCTGTTCTCCTTGAGCCTATCATGAAGGTTACAGTTATCGTTCCTGACGAATACCTCGGTGATGTTATCGGCGACCTTAACTCTCGTCGTGGTATGATCCAGAGCATGGAGGCAGAGAACGGTGCACAGAGAGTAACAGCTCATGTTCCGCTTTCAGAAATGTTTGGTTATGCTACTGATATGCGTTCTAAGACACAGGGCCGTGGTCAGTATGTAATGGAGCCTGATACTTATGCAGAAGTTCCGAAGAACATTGCTGAAAAGATTATGAGCGAGAGAGCTAAGAAGGACTAATAAATCCTTTTTGCTGAATATATAAGGTTTTTTATAAAAACCTCTTGATTTTTTGTTAATTTGTTGATACAATAGCATTAAATCTATTGTAATGTAAATTACAATGAATTACCATATTTAAGGAGGAAATTTCCAATGGCAAGAGAAAAATTCGAAAGAAATAAACCCCATGTAAACATTGGTACAATCGGCCACGTTGACCATGGTAAAACAACACTTACAGCTGCAATTACAAAGGTTCTCAACTTAGAAGGCGACGCTGACTTCGTTGATTACGCTAACATCGATAAGGCTCCTGAAGAGAGAGAGCGTGGTATCACAATTAACACAGCTCACGTTGAGTACGAGACAGAAAAACGTCACTATGCACACGTTGACTGCCCAGGCCATGCTGACTATGTAAAGAACATGATCACAGGTGCTGCTCAGATGGACGGCGCTATCCTCGTTGTATCAGCTGCTGACGGTCCTATGCCACAGACAAGAGAGCACATCCTTCTTTCTCGTCAGGTAGGTGTACCTTACATCGTAGTATTTATGAACAAGACAGACCAGGTTGACGATCCTGAGCTTCTTGAGCTCGTAGAGATGGAGATCCGTGACCTCCTCAACGAGTATGGCTTCCCGGGCGATGAAACACCAATCATCAAGGGTTCAGCTTACCTCGCACTTACAAGCGATTCTAAGGATCCTAATGCTCCTGAGTATGCTTGCATCCACGAGCTTATGGATGCTGTTGACGAGTTTATCCCAACTCCTGACCGTAAGGCTGACCAGCCATTCCTTATGCCTGTTGAGGACGTATTCACAATCACAGGTCGTGGTACAGTTGCTACAGGTAGAGTTGAAAGAGGTCAGATCAGAACTTCTGAGGAAGTTGAGATCGTTGGTCTTACAGACGAGAAGAGAAAAGTTGTTGTTACAGGTCTTGAGATGTTCAGAAAGACTCTTGACTATGCTGAGGCTGGTGACAACGTAGGTGTACTTCTCCGTGGTGTTCAGAGAAATGAAATCCAGAGAGGTCAGGTACTTGCTAAGCCAGGTACAATTCACCCACACACAAAGTTCCGTGGTCAGGTTTACGTTCTTACAAAGGACGAGGGTGGCCGTCATACACCATTCTTTAACAACTACCGTCCACAGTTCTACTTCAGAACAACTGACGTTACAGGTACAATCTCACTCCCAGAGGGTACAGAGATGTGTATGCCTGGCGATAACGTTGAGATGGATGTTGAGCTTATCACTCCAATCGCTATCGAAGTAGGTCTTCGTTTCGCTATCCGTGAGGGTGGTAGAACAGTAGGTTCAGGTGCAGTTATCGCTATTAACGAGTAATTCACTTTGAATTTATAACACTTTCTTAAATAATTGAGCCGATTCGCAAGAGTCGGCTCTTTTTGTGTTTATTGAAAAGTAAATTTGGTTTTTGACTATTTGTAAAATGGGGGAAAGTATGATTTCCTTTTCTTGTTGCTTTCGCTTTTCAAGGCTAACACCGTAGTGTTCAAGCCGCAAAACAGCAAACTGTTTTGCTATCATTAGATTGCATAAACGGAAAGTATTTGTGGGCTTTGCCCACACCCACAACCTTTGAAAAGGTTGACCAAACTTTTCAAATTATTTAATCACAACAGTTTGATAAGTTATTCATTAATCATAATTTTAATTATTTATTTAATTATCAAATTAAAATGCACTATTTTATGTAATAATAAAAATATATTGCTTTTATCATTTCAAGACAGTATAATTAAAAAGAATGGGGTTTTTACGGATAAAAACTCAAAAAAAGAGAAAGAGGAATTAAAATGGATAAAAACAATGGCGCAATCTATGATGCCCGCAAACTTGGCAAACCAAAGATGATAATCCTTGGTATTCAACATATGTTTGCAATGTTCGGCGCAACAATTCTTGTTCCGATTATCACAGGACTTGACATCTCGACTACCTTGCTTATGGCAGGACTCGGTACTCTGTTGTTTCACTGCATAACAAAGTTTAAAGTACCTGCTTTTCTCGGTTCTTCATTTGCTTTTCTTGGCGGTTATGCCGCTATCAAAGCGCTTGCACCCGATGACCCTAACAGTATGTTGCCGTATGCTTGCCTCGGTGTAGCGTGTGCAGGTTTGGTTTATTTCATTCTTGCCGCAATTATCAAAGCTGTCGGCATAGAAAAAGTTATGAGATTTTTCCCTCCTGTTGTTACAGGTCCAATCATTATTGCTATCGGTCTTGGACTTGCTCCGTCTGCCGTTTCAAACTGTACGACTAACTGGTTGCTTGCCTTTGTTGCTCTCGCCGCAATTGTTATATTTAACATATGGGGCAAGGGAATGGCAAAAATCATTCCGATTATTCTCGGATTGCTTATTTCTTACGGTATAGGACTTGTCCTTTACTTTATTTCGCAGGCAAACCCTGACCTTATTCAGAATGTACCGTGGTTATTCTCAGGCGGTGCAGACGCAAACGGTGTTTATCAGCCTATTTTCGATTTCACAAGTGTAAACACAATTTGCGATAATATTGCTAAGGGAAATATTTTTGGCAGTGAAGGTCTTATCGGTATTCCTATCCATTGGGAGCAAACCGTATTCGGCGGTATCGACTATTCTAACACCGCTCTTATCGCATCATCAATTATTGCCATTGTTCCAATCGCTTTTGCCACAATGATGGAGCATATCGGTGACATTTGTGCTATCAGTTCAACAACAGGCAACAATTATATTCAGGATCCGGGTCTTCACAGAACTCTTACCGGTGACGGTTTAGCAACAACTGTTGCTTCACTTTTTGGCGGCCCTGCAAACACAACATATGGCGAAAATACAGGCGTACTTGCACTTACAAAGGTTTATGACCCACGAGTAATCAGAATTGCCGCTTTCTTTGCTGTAGGTGTATCATTCTTCCCGATTGTATCTGCAATTATCGGTTCAATTCCAAGCTGTATTATCGGCGGTATTTCATTCGTACTTTACGGTATGATTTCTGCAATCGGCGTAAGAAATGTTGTAGAAAATAAGGTTGACTTTACAAAAAGCCGTAACCTTATTGTTGCCGCTGTAATCCTTGTATGTGCGCTCGGACTTTCAAGCAACACAGTAAGTTTTGCAATCGGCAGTGCAACAATTACACTTTCACCGCTTGCCGTTGCATCAATCGCCGGTATTGTCCTTAATGCGATTTTCCCGGGTAAGGACTACAAGTTTAATTCTGCAAATGCATCTGATGCGGCAAACTTTGAAAAAGAAGTTGAGCCGAAAGAGAAGAAAAAGTAAATTTATATTTAAAACCGAGTGCTGTTAATTCAACACTCGGTTTTTTGCTTTTTATCAAAAGTTAGGGTAAATTATGCTTTAGCAAAATAATTTTGCCAAGTATTATAAAAGTTTGGTCAACCTTTTCAAAGGTTGTGGGTGTGGGCAAAGCCCACAAATACTTTTCGCTAACGCAAAGTTTTGATAGCCAAACAGCTTGCTGTTTGGCGGCTTGAACGCAACGGCGAAAGTCTTAAAATGCGATAGCAACAAGAAAAGACATTCGTTATATAATGAAAAAGTTAATTATTTCTTTTCTAAAAGGCTACCGTCTGTTTTTACAAACTTAGTTTTAGCACGCAAACAGCGTCGCTGTTTGCGCCGGATAAATTGTAATATCGGAAGATATTATGGGCGCTACCCAAACCCGCAAGCCTTTAAAAAGTCTTGACCTGAATTTTAAATTTATTACACTAAACCGTGAGCTAAACAACGATTTATCCTAATTCATAATTAAAGAACCTTTTTATTATCCACAATATTCAGAAGATAATCTTCTGAATATGTTAGTCAAATTATAATAAATATAAAATTTCAACACTCACCACACAAAAATGTTAAAAACTTTTTTGGTTGCAAAGTCGTTTTTCTGCCATTGCCCAATTTACTGCTTTTACAAAATCCTCAATATAGGCTTTGCGGTCGTTGTAGTGCTTTAGGTAGTATGCGTGTTCCCAAACATCAATATTAAGTATCGGTATAAATCCCCTGCAAAGCGGTGTGTCCTGATTTTTGGTAGTAATAATTTTCAGTTTTTTGCCGTCATATACAAGCCACGCATATCCCGAGCCAAAGACAGACATCGCCGCATCGGTAAACTCATTTTTGAAATTTTCAAAACTTGTGAAACTTTCGCTCATTTTTCTGTGCAGAGCACCACGCTCAAGCCCATGGCAATCGGGGCTCATACCGTTAAAATAAAATCTGTGATTATATACGCCGCCCGCATTGTTTATAACATCTCTGCGTTTTTCATCGGGAATACGGCAGGGATTTTTTAATATTTCCTGCAAACTCAATTTTTGAAGCTGTCTGCATTCGCTCATCAGCAAATTTAACTTGTCAATATATGCTTGCAGGTGTCTGTCGTGATGCAAAATCATTGTTTTTTCATCAATGTACGGCTCAAGCGCGTTGTATGGATAGCGCAACGGCGTGTTTACAAACGGGTATTTATTGTCCATAGCAAATCATCCTTTCAGATTATTTTATGCCTCAGCATTGCTATAGTTACCGGTTGAGTATGCAAAAATGATTTTTTATTCATATAATTGAATTTATGAAATGTAAAAAAAGTTGAAAAACGGCGTATGTTCTGTTATAATGTAAAATAGCAGTAAATTTTTTTATTTTATTGATAATGAGTTTATATGTGATAATAATAAAAGCAGGAGGTATTGCTATGGTTAAAGAAATTGTTGCAGAAGAATTTGAATCCGAAGTTCTTGGCGCAGATGTGCCTGTGCTTGTTGATTTTTGGGCAGAGTGGTGCAGTCCTTGCAGAATGATGGGTCCTGTTTTTAAGGAGCTCTCTTCAGAGATTGGCTCGCAGATGAAATTTTTTAAGCTTAATGTGGAAACCGAGCGTCAGGTTGCCGATTACTACGGTGTTATGAGTATTCCTACACTTATCCTTTTTAAAAACGGTGAAGAAGTGCTCAGACTTACGGGCCTTCGCAAAAAAGAAGCTATGCTTGAAGAATTAAAGCCTTATTTAAGCTGATGAGCATAAAAAATTACAAGGTAGCCGCTGCACTTGCAATATTTTGCACTTTGCTTTGGGGTACTGCGTTTCCTTTTATAAAAGTAGGCTATGCGCAGTTTGGCATAGAGGGAAACGACATAGGCTCAAAGTTGTTTTTTGCAGGTGCAAGGTTTACCCTTGCAGGAATAATGGTGCTTTTCATTTTTTTAGTCAAGAACAAGCACTTGCCTAAAATTGAGAAAAACGGCATTATGCCTGTTATGCTGCTCGGTTCGGTGCAGACTTTCGGGCAGTATATTTTTACATATATCGGCATAGGATTTACAAGCGGTGCCAACACCTCGGTTATAACCGCCTGTGCAACTTTTTTTACCGTGCTTTTTGCTCCGCTGTTTTTTAAGTCGGACAAACTGAACATTTGTAAAATAATCGGTTGCGTGCTCGGCTTTTGCGGAGTTTTGTGTGTAAACAGCGGCGGTGGTGTGACTGTCGACACGCTGTTCGGCGATTTTATGATATTGATGTCAACTTTGTCGGCGGCCGCGGGTAATTTTATTTCTAAGGGAATAGTCCGTGACCGAGAACCGATTTCGGTAACGGGATTTCAATTGCTGTTCGGCGGAATACTGCTTTTAATTGCGGGTTTTGTTACAGGCGGAAAACTTGATTTTTCAAGCATAAAAGCATTGCTTGTGCTTTTGTGGCTTGCTTTTGTATCTGCCGCCGCATTCGCAATCTGGACGGCTTTGCTAAAACATCACCCTGCAAGCAGAATTTGCGTTTTCAATTTGCTTGTGCCTGTGTTCGGCACTCTGCTTTCCGGCATTATGCTGGGCGAAAGTGTTTTTGGCATAGAAACAATTATATCGGTAGTATTGATTTGCGCAGGTATATTTATATCTAATATGCAGATAAAAAAGAGGTGTGAGCGGTGAAAATTCAAGGTGTAATATCTGATATGGACGGAGTTATTCTCGACTCCGAAAAACTTTATGTTCGCTTTTGGTGCGAGGCAGGAAGATTTTACGGATTTCCTATGGAAGAAAAACACGCTTTGTCAATAAGGAGTATGGCTCGACCGCTTGCCTCGGCTAAGCTCAAGGGAATATTCGGCAACGGTTTCGATTATGAGGCTGTGCGCTCAAAAAGAGTTGAGCTTATGGACAACTATGTTGAGAAAAACGGTATTGAAGTTAAGAGCGGCGCAAAAGAATTGCTTTCTTTTCTGAAAGAAAACGGCTATAAAGTCGCTCTTGCAACGGCAACTCCTCCGCAGAGGGCAGAGAGATACCTTAAGGCACATGATTTATATAAATATTTTGATGTTACGGTGAGTGCGTCAATGGTAAGCGTTGGCAAGCCTGCACCTGACATCTACCTCAAGGCGGCGGAAATGCTCGGACTTTCTCCGCAAAATTGCGTTGCGCTTGAGGATTCTCCAAACGGCATTAAATCGGCAAGCTCGGCAGGCTGTATAACAGTAATGGTGCCTGACCTTGACAAGCCGAGTAATGATATAATTCCGCTTTTGCACGGTGTTGCAGACGGACTAAGTGATGTGAAAAGGATTTTGAGGGAGCTTGAGGATTGTAATATACAGTAACCTTGAGCAATTGAGCAAAAAAGAAGAAGGGATTGAACTCGATGGATTTTCTACAAATGCTGAATGACTTTTTTACAAAGTTTGACAACATTTTATGGGGCGTGCCAATGATAGTAATTTTGCTTGGCGCACACATTTATATGACCGTCAGAACAAAGTTTGTTCAGCGCAAAACATTAAAAGCGATTAAGCTTTCTGTTACAAAAGACCCTGATTCAGACGGCGACATCAGCCCGTTTCAGGCGCTTACTACAGCACTTGCCTCTACAATAGGTACAGGTAATATTATCGGCGTAGGTACGGCTATTGCGCTTGGCGGTGCAGGTGCGGTACTGTGGTGTTGGATTTCAGGCGTGTTTGGTATTGCCACAAAGTATGCGGAGTCGCTTATTGCGGTGAAATACCGTGTAAAAACTCGAGACGGTAAAATGCGCGGCGGCGCAATGTATGCTATTGAAAACGGCGTATCAAAGAAAACAGGAATTAACTTTAAGTGGGTAGCCGTATTGTTTGCGGTATTTGCGTTGTTTGCGTCATTCGGCGTTGGCTGCGGTGTTCAAACAAATGCGATTGCAAAGATTATGGATACAACCTTTAATCCTGACAAAACGTATATGCTCCACTTCTTCGGAATGGATATTTCGACTGTTGCGCTTATTTCGGGTGTTGTAATTGCAATTTGCGTTGCTCTTGTTATTTTCGGCGGTATTAAGTCTATTTCAAGAGTATGCGAAAAACTCGTACCTCTTATGGCAATACTCTATGTTATCGGTTGTATCATTATTTTATCAATTAACTTTGATGTGCTTTGGCAGACAGTTACACTTATTTGCGAGTCGGCTTTCAGCTTTAAGGCATTAGGCGGCGGACTTGCGGGTACAGGCATTATGATTGCGGCTCGTTACGGTGTTGCAAGAGGTCTTTTCAGCAACGAATCAGGTATGGGTTCTGCTCCGATTGTTGCATCTGCAGCCCAGTCAAGAAACTCGGTTCGTCAGGCGCTTATTTCATCGACAGGTACATTTTGGGATACTGTTGTTGTATGCCTTATGACAGGTCTTGTAATTGTAAGTTCATGTATTAAGAACCCGAACATTGATACAGCTTCGGTTGAGGGCGGTGAACTTACATCTGCCGCATTTGCACAGATTCCGTACATAGGCACACCGATTCTTGTTGTCGGTATCGTATTGTTTGCATTTTCAACAATTCTTGGTTGGAGTTACTATGCCGAGAGCTGTGTTGATTATCTTTTCGGCCCAAATGGAATTATCCCTTACAAGGTGCTGTTTATAGTTATTCTTCTTATTGCTCCGATTACATCTCTTGATATTGTATGGACAATGTCAGATATTTTTAACGCTCTTATGACATTGCCGAATATATTTGCAATGGTGGTGCTCGCACCTGTTATTACAAAGGAAACAAATTATTATCTCTACGGCAACAGACTTGATGAGTACGATAAAACTCCTGTTCCGTTTGTTAAAAGAAGAAAGTAAAAAATGCCCGACTTTAGCGTTAGTAAGCTAAGGTCGGGTTTTTGATTTTATGGTTTTTTGTCAATGATTGGGGTGAATGGTGGTTTAACTCACAAAGTTTAGTTTAATAAATTCAAAATTTAGGTCAACCCTTTTAATTTCGGGACGAAAAATTTTGCTCTTGCGTTATTTTGCTGCCCGACCGATAATCTGCCAAACTATTATCTATTAATATTACAGCTTATATCAATCTTTATTGCACTTTTTGCCGACTAATACAGCAAATGTACCGCCGGATACGAGGGCAAGCAAAGCAACAAGTGTTGGAATATAGCCTGAAGTTTTAACGGTATTGTTATCCTGAGAGTTGCCTTTAGCTGCGCTGTCAGCGGTTGCCATAGATGTAGTGGCTACAGCGGTTGACGGTTCAGTGTAGGTAGGTGATGTAACTGATGTAGCAGGCTGAACGGTTGTAGGCTGCACTGTTGTTGGTTCTGTTACATCTGCTTTTGCAAGAAGATTTTCTTTTTCTGCCGCCTGTTCAAAGTTTCCCTTTGAAATATAGTCACGAAGTGCCTGCTCGCAGGTAGTGTATTCTTTTGCAATCGGCTGTGTGCTTGCAGTACCGTAATCGGAGCTTGAAAAAGCATAGTTGTTAGAAACGACCTTGTAAGTCTTGTTGAGGTCAATTGGTTTGCCGCCAATCAAAACATTAGAAACTCTGTTTCCCTGTGGCTTTGCAAAGTTATATTCAGCACTCAAGCCGCTGAACTGCATTACAGAACCGCTGTTATTCGGCCAGCTGTACTGATATGGGTCTTCTCCTTTTTTAATTGCCTCTTTTTGCAGATCATAAACCGCTGAATTTTTCTTCATAAGGTCAACGGTAAAATTCAGAATATCCATAATCTGACTGCCTGTAAGCTCTTTTTCTATAAGCACATTTCCGTACGGTGAAATTGAAATTAAATCTGAATATGTAATATTGCCCTTGCGTATACCGGAACGAATACCGCCTGCGTTTTCCATAGCTACATCAGCACCTGTGTAATCAAGGTAAGCGGCTGTAACAATTCTGCCTATTTTCTGTTCGCTTGTGCGTATTTCTTCCCAGCTGTAAGGATAATCGTTTTTGCTTTCGCCGATTACCTCGTTAAGCACACTTTCCTCACGCTTTTCAATGGCAGAGATTTTTCCTGCAATGTCGGCGTCCGACATATCCTGAGTTTCGGCAGAGGTATATACTTTTTCAGACGCTTGTGTAACGCCAAGCTCTTTGTCATATGTAAGGGTAAGCACACCTACATCGTAAAAATAATAGCCTGCCTCTACAACTCTAACACTCTTGCCGTCTTTGTTTGTGTAATCCTTATCAATGAGAATATGCTGATGTCCTGCTATAACGGCATCAATTCCCGAAGTGTTGGCTACAAAATCATCAAGATTATTGTTATGGGTGATTGCAAGAACTATGTCGCAGTTTTCGTCATTGCGCAGCTTTTGTGCAACCTCATTTGCTTTGTCGGTATCTTCTGTGAAACGCACATTTTCCACATTCTTAGATGCGGTCGATGTATAAAAACTTTCGTCTGTAACACCGAGCACACCTACCTTTAGCTCTGTGCCGTCATCGGCAGTAACGGTCTTTACAAAGTAGGTGTTGTCAAAGAAACTGTCGCCGTTGTCATCTACAACATTTGCGGCTAAAACCTTAAATGTGCTGTTTTCGTCAAGCTCCTTTACTCGGTCTGCGCCGTATGACCAATCGTGGTTGCCGGGGGTCATAGCGTCATAGCCAAGGTCGTCCATCAGCTCAGCTATACTTTTGCCGTTCTCAACCGTTGCAAAGGACTGGCCATGAAATGTGTCGCCTGCATCGAGCAATAGATCTGCATTTTCTTTGCTGACAATCGTTTTGAGCGAGTCAAATCCGATTTGTCCGTTTGAGGTCGATTTGTAATAACCGTGAATATCATTTGTGTGAACAATATGAATTTCGGTTTTCGTTTCTTCTGCGGATACGCTGTAAACGGAAATGCCCGACAATACAGCTGCTGTAAGAAATATACAGCATACCTTTTTGTTTTTTGCTTTTTTCATATTATCTCCTTCCGAACACTGCATTAGATATAATATTGTTTTGCATATTAATTGATTATATTTTACCATATTGTAAAATGATTTCAATAGCTTGCAAAACAATTATTTATATATTTTATTGCAAAAACCGCCCAGCCTAAAGTATAAGGCTGAGCGGTAAGTTTTGAAAATTATTTAAACAAGATTATAAAAATTATAAAATAAAGCCAATCTTTTTCATAACCTTATTCATTGTACGACTGCTGATTTTAAGTGCAATTTCATCCGCTTTACGGTAGCACTCTTCAAGGTAAGCCTTATCCTTGATATATGACTCATAACGCTCACGAATAGGACGGAGTTCTTCTACAACTGCCTCGCCGACAGCTGTCTTAAAGTCGCCGTATCCCTTGCCCTCAAAGTCGTGCTCAATCTGCTCAAAGCTAAGGCCTGTGATTGTGCTGTAAATACCCATAAGGTTATTGATTCCGTCTTTGCCCTCGCCGTAGTGAACATGAGCCTCGCTGTCAGTAATCGCACGCTTGAATTTGCGCATAATTGCCTCAGGTGAGTCGAGAAGATGTACGCAGCCGTTTACATTTTCGTCCGATTTACTCATCTTCTTGGTCGGGTCCTGCAAGCTCATTACTCTTGCGCCGTTCTTTGGAATAAATCCTTCGGGGATTTTGAAAACATTGCCGTAAAGACCGTTAAAACGGGTTGCAATATCTCTTGTAATCTCAATGTGCTGCTGCTGGTCTGCGCCTACGGGCACTTTATCTGCCTGATAAAGCAAAATGTCGCCTGCCATAAGTGACGGATATGTAAACAAGCCTGCATTTATGTTGTCTGCGTGCTTTGCCGACTTGTCCTTAAACTGTGTCATTCTCGAAAGCTCACCGAACTGTGTGTAGCAGTCGAGCACCCATGCCATTTCTGCGTGTGTATGCACATGGCTCTGAATGAAGAAAAGGCTCTTTTCTGTATCAATTCCGCAAGCAAGAATTGATGCGTATGCGTCGAGAATATTTTTTCTCATTTGAGCCGGCTCTTGTCTTACCGTAATGGTGTGTAAATCGGCAAGAGCGTAAATGCAGTTGTACTCGTCCTGCATAGTAACCCAATTGCGGATAGCACCAAGATAGTTGCCAAGTGTTATTGTGCCACTCGGCTGAATGGCACTGAATGCGATTTGTTTCTTTTCGTTTTCCATAAATATTCTCCTTTATTTCAGCTTGCTGTTTGCCAGCTCGCCGAGTATCTTAATGCCTTTTTCAAGCTGTTCGTCGGTCGGTGTTGAAAAGTTGATTCTGAAACTGTTGCACTTTTCGTTTTCGTCTGTAAGAAATGCATTGCCCGGTACTACGCATACCTTTTTGAGCACGGCTTCTTTGCAGAATGACGGCATATCAATGCTTTCTGGCAGGTCGCACCAAATGAAAAGTCCGCCGTCAATTTTATGATAAGTAATTGCGGGACTTGCGTATTTGTCGAGCAAATCCATACAGAATTGTGCTTTTTTAGTGTATAGCTTGCGTAATTTTTCGAGATGTGCGTTGAAGTCATATTTTGTAATAAACTCATCGCAAACATACTGCGACCATATATTGGTGTGAACATCACTGCCTTGCTTGCATACTACGAGTTTTTGGAAAATCTGCTTTGGCGCAATGCAGTAAGCAACACGCATACCCGGTGAAATTACCTTTGAAAACGAACCGCAGTAAATTACGATTTCGTCCTCGTCAAAGCTCTTGATGTTTGGGATAAATTCGCCGCTGTATCTTAAATCTCCGTAAGGGTTGTCCTCAAGAATAAGAATGCCGTACTTTTTTGCAAGCTCATAAACAGCCTTGCGTTTTTCAAGGCTCATTGTAACGCCCGACGGATTCTGAAAATTTGGTATTGTATAAATAAATTTTGCGTTTTTGTTGTCTTTAAGCGCCTGCTCAAGGGCGGTAATGCTCATTCCGTCAGGCTCAACGGGAACGCCGACAAGTTTTGCGTTGTAACTTCTGAATGTGTTGAGCGAACCGATAAAAGACGGCGCTTCGCAAATAACAACATCACCCTCGTTTACAAGAGCCTTTGAGCATAAATCCATAACCTGCTGTGCACCTGTGGTGATTAAAATATCGTCACCCTCTCTGCCGATGTTATGTTCTTTTTTCATATATTCGGTAAGGTGTCGGCGCAGGGGAGTGTAGCCCTCGCTTACGCTGTACTGTAATACGGAAATAGGATTTTCGGCAAGAACTTTTGCGGAAATCTCTGCTATTTCCTTTGCGGGAAAGGCATCGGGGGAAGGGTTGCCCGCAGAAAGCGATACAACCTCGGGGTCTGCCGCATATTTAAAAATTTCTCTGATTGCACTTGGCTTAAGGTTAGAAACCCTGTCGGAAAATGTATATTCCATTTAAAAAATCTCCTTTTTGCATTTTTAACTGATAAAGTCAAAAAGCAATATATTTTATTGTAACACGATAGGCAAAAATATTCAAGCTACCGAGAGGGAAAAGCTACAATTTATGCCGTAATTTTTTGAAAATTATACTAAAAATACAAACAAATAAACTGCAATTTCAGTCTGTTGTAAAAATAATTAAAGAAAGTTCCGACATAATTAATGAAAATGCGGTTTAATTCCAATATCGAAAAATAAATTATTGCAATTATGTTACTATGTATATGAAATTGATTACTTATATTAAGGTTAATCAGGAGGATAATGGAATGGACAGTTCAGAAATCAAGCAGCTCCAAATCCTTGCAACAAAGGCAAGAATGGGAGCAATTCTCGGCACTTTTTGTGCTAAGTCGGGACATCCGGGCGGTAGCCTTTCGGCAGCGGATATTTTCACATATCTCTACTTTAAGGAAATGAATGTTGACCCTAAGAATCCTAAGTGGGAGGACAGAGATCGTTTTGTTCTTTCAAAGGGCCATTGTTGCCCAAGCCTTTATGCGGTTCTTGCACTTAAGGGCTATTTTGAATGGGACGAGCTTTCAAAGCTCCGTCATGTAGGCGCAATGTTACAGGGTCACCCCGATATGAAGGGCACACCCGGCATTGATATGAGCACAGGCTCACTCGGACAGGGTATTTCTGCGGCTTGCGGTATGGCGCTTTCCGCAAAAATCAGCAACAAGAGCTACCGTGTATATTCTGTACTCGGCGACGGCGAGGTTGAAGAAGGTCAGGTATGGGAGGCTGCTATGTTTGCCGCTCACAATAAGCTTGACAATCTTGTGATTTTCGTTGACCAGAACGGTTTACAGATTGACGGTACAGTTGACGAAGTTGCAGGCATTGAGCCGCTCGACAAAAAGTTTGAGAGTTTTGGTTTTGAAGTGTTTAAGATAGACGGTCATGACTTCAATCAGATTGAGGACGCACTTAACAAGGCAAGAGAAGTTAAGGGCAAGCCTGTTGCTATCCTTGCAAAGACAGTAAAGGGCAAGGGCGTTTCATTTATGGAAAATCAGGTTGGCTGGCACGGCACAGCTCCTAACAAAGAGCAGTACGAGCAGGCTACAGCCGAGCTTCAGGCTGAAATTGACAGATTGGAGGGCAATTGCTAATGGCTGAATCAAAGAAAATTGCTACTCGTGAGAGCTTTGGTATGGCACTTTGCGAGCTTGCTAAGACTAACAAGGACATCGTTGTATTTGACGCTGACCTTGCAGCGGCAACAAAGACAAGTATTTTTAAAAAGGAATTTCCCGAAAGATTTTTCGACTGCGGTATTGCCGAGGGCAATATGGTAGGCGTTGCGGCAGGTCTTGCGGCAGCAGGCAAAATTCCTGTAGCGGCATCATTTGCAATGTTTGCAACAGGCAGAGCATTTGAGCAGATCAGAAACTCGGTTGCTTATCCGCACCTTAATGTTAAGATTGCAGGCAGCCACGCAGGTATTTCTACAGGTGAAGACGGTGCAACTCACCAGTGCCTTGAGGATATCGGTATTATGCGTACAATTCCGGGTATGGTAGTTATCAACCCTGCCGACCACTACGAGATGATGGCTGCAACAAAGGCAGCTATCGAGTACGACGGTCCTGTATATATCCGTCTTGGCAGACTTGCTATTGAGAGCTTTAACGACCCTGAAACTTATACATTTGAACTTGGCAAGGGTATTACACTCCTTGACGGTGACGATGTGGCAGTTATTGCAACAGGTCTTTGTGTAAATGAGGCTCTTAAGGCTTGTAAGCAGCTTAAGGAAGAGGGCATTAACGCTCGCCTTATTAATATTCACACAATCAAGCCTATCGACAGAGAAATCATCGTTAAGGCTGCAAAAGAAACAGGCAGAATCATTACAATTGAAGAGCATAATGTAATCGGTGGTCTTGGTGACGCTGTATGTTCTGTAGTAAGTGAGGAATATCCTGTTAAGGTAACAAAGGTTGGCGTAAACGATTGCTTTGGTTACAGCGGCCCTGCTCTTGAGCTTCTCGATAAGTTTGAGCTTACAGCTCCGCATCTTGCAAAGAAAATCAAGGCAGCTGCTCAGGATAAGTAATTTAAAATCAAATAGATTTGTATTTACCGCTCGACAAAAATTGTCGGGCGGTTTTTTATTGTGAAATGTTGTGTTAATAGTAAGAAGTGTGGTTTAGCGCACAAAGTTTAGTTTAATGAATTCAAAATTTAGGTCAACCCTTTTTAAAGGGTTGCGGGTTTGGGCAGAGCCCATAAAATAATAAAAATGCACTGATTTTTACTGATTTTTAATAAAAGCAAACAGTTGCAATTACATCATAAAAAGAACAAACTTTAGACTAATCAAGGTTTTAAGATATAACAAAAGTAAAGACTAATGAGAGGCAGAGAGTGAGAAAGTCGCACTTGAGTAGTCTTAGAGAAAATGTACTCTAAAGGATGCAAAAGTTTGCGTGTGCTGCTGATTTGCCATTGAAAAGTGGGAAATTAGTAGTTTAGTAGCGTGGCTTTTTTCATTTTGTTTTCGCATTTAATTTTGCTTTTGCATTTAAAGGCATTCGCCGTTATGTTCAAACAGCCAAACAGTAAGCCGTTTGGCTGTCAAAATTTGCGATAGCATAATACGGAAGAGGAAAAGGTGACGGTTACTTGGATTGTTGAGTAATTTAAAATACAATAAAGATATAAAAGCCTGACACTGCGTGATTTGTGGTGTCAGGCTTATTCTTACTGCTTTAAAACCTAAATAAAAATGTGGGAAATGCAGAAAATAGACAGAATTTTCCATTTTATACAATAGTAGAATTTCGGTTTTGACCAAAACACACATTTAAAAAATAAGCTGTTTTATTATATAAACAGTGCTTAATTATGTGCAAACATACAAATGTTTAAAAAGCAGAAAATAATGTTTGAAATCCACAAAAAGATGTTGTGTTATATAGGTGTCAAATAAATAACCGCTTTGAGGCGAAATAAAAAAAGGAGACTTAAATATGCATGCTTTAAAAAGATTCGGAACAGCTTTCGGGGGATACAAAATGATGGAAAATTATCCCGTACCTGAGTGCGTACCAGATGACATTATTCTTGAGATCAAGGCCGCTGCAATTTGCGGTGCTGATATGAAACACTGGGGCGTAGACAATGGTTATGATGATACAAACTGCGAGGGACAGCAGCAGTCAGTTCGTGGTCACGAGTTTGCCGGCGAGATCGTTAAAGTTGGTGAAAATGTAAAAGACTGGCATGTTGGTCAGAGAGTTGTATCAGACAACAGTGCTCATGTATGCGGCGTTTGCCCGGCTTGTGAGAGCGGCGATTTCCTTTGCTGCGAGCACAAGGTAAACCTTGGACTTGACAACAACACATGGGGCGGCGGTTTCTCAAAGTACTGCAAAGTACCGGGTGAAATTCTTGCAATTCATAAGCACGCAATCTGGGAAATTCCTGAGGGCGTTAAGTATGAAGAGGCTGCAGTGCTCGACCCAATCTGTAATGCTTACAAGGCAGTTGCTCAGCAGTCACATCTTATTCCGGGACAGGATGTTGTAGTATTCGGTACAGGCCCGCTTGGTTTGTTCTCAGTACAGGTTGCAAAACTTATGGGCGCTGTAAACATAGTAATGGTTGGTCTTGAGGACGACACAAAGGTAAGATTTGGCGTAGCTAAAGAGCTTGGCGCTACACATTGTGTAAATGGTTCAAGAGAAGATGTAGTTGCAAGATGCACAGAGATTTGCGGCAGAGATAACCTCGGACTTGTTATTGAGTGCTCAGGCGCAAACATCGCATTAAAGCAGGCTCTTGAAATGACAAGACCAAACGCAGAAATCGTAAGAGTCGGTATGGGCTTTAAACCACTTGGGTTCTCAATCAACGATGTTACTTCTTGGAACAAGAGCATTATCGGTCATATGGCTTATGACTCAACTTCTTGGAGAAACTGCATCAGACTTCTTCAGTCAGGTCAGATTAAGGTTGAACCAATGATTACTCACAGACTCGGTCTTTCACAGTGGAGAGAGGGCTTTGACGCAATGGCTAAGAAAGAGGCTATCAAGGTTATCTTCACATATGATTATGACGATTAATTAATAATGCATTAAATGCATTTTGGAGGATTTTCAATGAGAAAGCTAATGATTGCCCCATCGGTAGGTTGTTGTGATTTATTTCACATAGAAGAACAGGTTAAGCTGATTAATGAAAAATCTGATTTTCTTCATATGGACATAAAAGATGGCGTTTATGTACCAAGCTACGGTATAGGCCCTGATTATCTTGATTATCTTAACAAGCATATCAAGAATTTAAAGCCTATGGACGCTCACCTCATGGTAAAGCATCCGCAACAGTACCTTGAAACCTTTGCAAAAGCAGGTGCTGCTTACATTACTCCTCATACAGACTGCATTGAGGGCGATGCTTTTGTAACAATACATAAAATCAAAAAGCTCGGTTGTAAAGCCGGCATAGCTTTAAGCCCATCGGTTCCGCTTTCTACTATTGAATATTATCTTCCGTTACTCGATAAAGTTACAATTATGATTGTTGATCCCGGCATCTCAGGACAGCCTGTTGATTTACAGATGTTTGTAAAAATCAATCAGCTGGCTAAACTCAGAAGAGAAAGAGGTTTGAAGTTCATAATTGAGGCAGACGGTTCAATGAATAGCGGCTTGTATCGTCCACTCTATGAAGCAGGTGCAGACCTCGTGGTATTAGGACCTCCGGCATTGTGGAACAAGGATGCGGACTTTAAAAAAGCTTGGTCCATTATGGAGGCAGATCTTGAGCGAGAGCTTGACGGTGCCGAGAGAAAAATCAAATTGTAAAAATAAATTAAAGAAGTGAATAAAAGGAGAAAAAATCTATGGCTAGCAAATCCAATGTCAACATTGGTGCAAGACTTGACCGCTTGCCTCAATCAAAATGGCATATCAAAATGTGGCTCGTTACAGCATTTGCACTTTTGGTATGTTGGTCAAACGGTATCGGCGGTGCCGTTCAGAACATTCTTTTAAACGAAATCCACTGGCTTGAGCCGGGTACAGCCCTCCTTGCAATGTGGGGCACAACTTACACAGCAGGACAGCTCTTTGGTGCGTTAATCGGCGGTCCTATCGGCGACAAAATCGGTCGTAAAAAGAGTATTCTTCTTTACGAAGTTATCCACATCATCGCTATGATTGGCGGTGCATTATCACCAAATGTTTATGTTCTTTATGTATTCAGACTTTTACAGGGTCTTGCACTCGGTGCATTGCTCGTAGTTCTTTTTGCAGGCTTTACAGAGTATGTTCCTGGTAAAAACCGTGGTACATGGTCAAGCCGTACATCATTCATCGGCAACTGGGCTCACCCGATTTGCAACGGTATCGCACTTCTCATTGGTCTTACAGGTGTAAGCATGGCTATGAACTGGAGAATCCAGTTTATGATTCCTTCAATCCTTTCAATCATCGCTTGCGTATTCATCGTTAAGAAGTTCCCTGAGTCACCAAGATGGCTTGAGTCACAGGGCAGATACGAAGAAGCAGATGCTATCATGACAAGCATTGAAAAAGAAATTGAAAAGTCAACAGGCAAAAAACTTCCTCCAATCGAAGTTAAAGAAGCTAAGCCTGTTAAGAAGCTCCCTTACAGAGCACTCTTCAAAGGCAAACTCTTAAAGCGTACAATCGTTGGTTCACTCGTTCTTATCGGTATGAACACAATCCAGTATACACTTATGAACTGGATGCCATCAATGCTCAAAGGTATGGGCTTTGATACTTCACAGTCACAGTTTATGACAATGTTCGGTTTATTCGGCGCTCCATTCGGTATCTTTATCCCATCTCTCATTATGGATAAAATTTCTCGCAGAGTTATGGGTGTTATCCTTCTCCTCGGCATGGCAGGTCTTGGCGTTGCAACAGGTTTGCTCGCTCCGCAGCTCGGTATGTTTGGTCTTATCGTAATGACCTTCTTGCTTAACACAGTTATTTATATGTATGTTTGCTACGCATCTGCAGTTTATGTGCCTGAAATGTGGCCTACATCAGCTAAACTTTCAGGTTCTGGATTCAGTAACGCAATGGGTCGTGTAAGTAACATCTTCTTCCCGTTCCTCGTTACAAATGTAGCAGCATCTTCATTAGGCTCAGGCGGTGTATTCATTCTTATTTCAATCGTTGCAGTTATCATCGCTGTTGCTATCATCTTCCTCGGTGTAGAAACAAGAGGCGAATCTGTTGAAGACATCGGTGCGGTAGATTAATTTACAAATAAGTTCATTGGCATATTATTTACTCGTATGACACCCGTATAACCTCGGGTGCCAAGGCAAAACACTTTTTTTAGGGGGTTCTCGTTATGAAAAATTCAGAAGCAATTTTAGTTACACCTAAGCAGTTTGAAATTCAGGAGTGTGCAGTTCCTGAACCAAAAGATAATGAAATTTTAATGAAAGTTGAATATGTTGGTATGTGCGGCTCAGACATTCACGGTTTTGAGTTTGGCCCGTTCATTCCACCTAAGGATCCAAATCAGAAAATCGGTCTTGGTCATGAGGTAGCAGGCGAGGTTGTTAAGGTTGGCGCAAATGTAACCAAATTTAAGGTTGGCGACAAAGTTCTTATCGAACCCGGTGTACCTGATGATTCATGTGAATATTGCCGTACAGGCAGATATAATATTTGTCCCAATGTAGATTTTATGGCTACACAGCCTAACTACAAGGGTGCACTCACACAGTATATGACTCATCCTGAGGAGTGGACATATCACATTCCTGAGGGTATGACAACAATGGAGGCAGCACTTGCTTGGATTCTTGCACAGGGCGACTTCATTAACCTTCTTAGCGGTTCAACAACCGTTGACCAGATTGCTGAAAATGTTAAGTCAGCAGAGCTTGAGCTTGAGGCATCAGATGTTGCTATGATGCGTGAAATGGCTGAGGCAATCGACAAGGATTAATTATCTAACAAGTTTTTTCAATATATTTCGTATATTTGTTTATGTGCTCTTTTTTAGTCAGCTGTCTGCGGTAAAAGCTCAGCCGCAGACAGCAACTAACCCTCAAAAACATATTTCTCTAAATGTTAAAATTTTGTATTTATTTACATAAAGTCTTTACTTATTAGATAATAATTGTTAAAATATAATATAGTTAATTGATGAGAGATATTGTTGTTTTAGGAGAAATGTACTGATGGAAAAAAGAATTGATAAGATAAAAAAAGAAATAGAGCTTTCGGGCGAGGTCTTTGTAACTGACCTCAGCAGGAAATATGATGTTACGGAGGAAACAATCCGCCGTGACCTTGAAAAGCTCAAGAACGAAGGACTTATTACAAGAACCTTTGGCGGTGCGGTGCTCAACACAGTAAGCCAAAAGGATCATATTCATTTCTTTAAAAGGCGTTCTATTAATAACGAAGAAAAGAAAAAAATCGCCGAAATTGTATGCGGCAGACTTTCTGATGTAAATACAATTATGGCAGACAACAGCACCACTGTAATGGAGGTGGTAAAGCTGATTAAGAGCAACAGCGATATTACCACTATCAGCTTTTCTACTCAGATTTTGCAGGAGCTTGAAGGTGCAAAAATGAGGGTTATTTCTACCGGCGGTACATATGACGAAAACTCGCTTTCGTTTCAGGGTACACTCGCAAAAGAAAATATTGCAAGATATAATGTAGATGTTGCTTTGCTCGCCTGCAAGGCACTCGATATAGAAAAAGGTATTATGGACTCCACAGAGGGAGAGGCAGTGCTGAAGTCGGAAATGGCAAAGAGAGCCTCAAAGGTAATTCTTCTTGCGGACCATACAAAATTTAATCAGACAGCTTTTGTTAATTTTCTTACATGGGGCGATGTTGACTGCATTGTTACCGATAAAAAGCCTGACGATAGGTGGCTTGACTTTTGTGCAGGCAACAATATTGAGCTTTTGTATGAATAAAAAATCAGCTGTCGGCGTTAATATTAATTTGAAAATAAGCCATAGTGCTTTATATATTTTTTAAATTATTTTTGACAATTTAATATTTTTCAGTTTGTTTTTGATTATTGGTTATTATTGGTGGAAAAACTGCATATGTGGGGCTTTTAATATGCATCACACCTTGTTATAGCGTTAAGTGATTAAAAAGGAGATATAGAAATGAAATCACAAAAGCAAAAATCTTCAATAGTCAAGAAAATGATGATTGCTGTTGCTGCCTGATTTGGTGTTGGTATTATCTGTCTTTTAATTATGGCACAGCTTGTCGGTACGGATGCCGAGGGTGTATGGAAAGTAGTTGACGCTATTTTCTTCCAGGATATTACAGCCGCTACCAAAATCGAAGGTATAGGACTCTTTTATATTATAGGACAGCTTTTTATGCGTGGACTTCAGATGATGATAGTTCCTCTTGTACTCTGTTCACTCAGCCTTGCTCTTTGCAGTCTTGCAGACCCTAAAAAGCTTGGCTGCTCAAAGGATATTACAAGTTTTGTATTGCCAACAGGTATGACCGTTAATATGAACGGTACAACAGCAAATGATAGCAATTACATTTATTGTTGCCGCAGCAGGTGTGGAGATTACACCTGTAACATTAATGCTTACAGCTTTCTTGTCAATCTGTACCGCAATCGGTACACCGGCTATTCCGGTAGCCGGAAAATGGTTTATGTTGTAATGATGGGACTTGGTTTAAATTCAGAGCTTTGTATGATCGGATATTCTTTGATACTTGCTATGAAATATCTCCCGGGTATGGCAGTTATTACTCTTAATGTAATCGGCGATGCCGCAACAAATGTTATAGTTTGCAGCAAAGAGGGCAAACTTGATAAAGAAGTTTACAACAAAAAATAAGGCCTTTCTTTATGCCCCTTAAGAAATCAAATTTTACTCCTGTCATTATGGCGGGAGTTTTTTGTAAAGGTTCTTTATCACAAGATGGAGTAATTTATGGTTTATCGCACAACTTTAGCTAAATAATTTAAAATTTCAAGCCTTTGTAAATTAAAGGTAAAGTTTAATAGAAATTTCCGTAAAAATTCATGGTTTTGTGTAAGTTTATTTTTAATAAATAAGTGTAAATATTTGACATAAAAACAGCTTGCAAATACTGTACTTTTTCGGCATTTTTAATTCTTGACAAATCTGTAAATCGGTACTATTATATGTACGAAAAACAGAAAATATATAGAAAAAGGAATGAAAAACAAACAAATCAAAAATTTTGATGTTGTTTTTGATGAAAGGGTAGGAAAGGTAGTATATGTTTTCAAACAAATATATTTTCAGACTTATTGTCCCTCTTATCTTTGAACAGCTCCTTGCGGTTAGCGTGGGAATGGTTGACACATTTATGGTATCAACAGTCGGACAGGTTGCGGTTTCGGGTGTTGCACTTGTTGATAATATAAATAGGTTAATCATTCAGGTGATGGCGGCTTTTGCCACAGGCGGACTTGTAATTGCAAGTCAGTATTGCGGCTGCAAGGAAACCGAAAGGGCAAAGCAGACCTGCGCTCAGCTTGAAACGCTTATGATGATTTTCTCGCTTGCGGCAACAATCTTTTTCTGCATATTCACAAACCCAATGCTCTCGCTTATTTTCGGTTCAATCGAGCAGGATGTAATGGATGCGGCGTGTATTTACCTGTTCTTTACGGCGCTTTCGTATCCGTTTTTAGGTATGTATAATGCCGGTGCGGCAATTTTCAGAAGTACAGGCAACAGCAAAATCAGTATGCAGATCAGCATATTGATGAATATAATTAATATCAGCCTTAATGCTGTGTTTGTTTATTGCTGCGGACTCGGTGTTGCAGGTGTTGCGCTTGCCACATTAATAAGCAGAGTAGCCGCAGGATTTATTATGAGCGGATTTATTTTTTCAAAAAAGAATCCTATGGAAGTCAGAGAAATCAGAAAGTTTATTCCAAAAAAGAGTTATGTAGTCAGAATTTTAAAAATCGGTATACCGAGCGGCATTGAAAACGGAATGTTCCAGATTGGTAAAATCGTTGTTGTGGGAATGGTTGCTACACTCGGCACTGACGCAATCGCCGCAAATTCAATAGCGTTTCAGATTATCGACTTCCCAAATATTCCCGGTACTTCAATCGGACTTGCAATGGTTACAATAATCGGACAGTGCGTTGGCGCTAAGGATATGGACGCCGCAAAGTTCTACACCAAAAAACTTATGATAATGACTTACATTGGCGACTGGGCATGCAAATGGCTTTTGTTTGCGTTTGCCCCCCTGTTTGTAAATATATTTTCACTTTCGCCTTCGGCAAGCGATACGGCGGTATTTGTACTCAGATGCTTCAGCATCGCCTCGCTTGTAGGCTGGCCGCTCAGCTTTGCTTTGCCAAATGCACTCAGAGCCGCCGGCGATGTAAACTTCTCCCTCGGAGTAAGTATGATTTCAATGTGGATATTCAGAATTGTATGCAGCTATATCCTTGTTATGGTGCTTGGTATGGGCGTTTTGGGAGTATGGATAGGAATGTTCGTTGATTGGTACGCAAGAGCAGTGGCATACCTTGCAAGATACCTCTCAGGCAGATGGAAAAAGCATAGAATGGTTTAATACAAAAAATTTAGTTTAATAAATTTAAAGTTGGGTCAGCCTTTGAAAAGGTTGACCTGATTTTTATATTCGGGACGGATGGTATTGCTTTTGTTTTATTTTTTGCCCGACCAAAATTACGCTAAACAATAATTCACACTGACTTTTGATAAAGAACCGAAAAACATTGACTTTTTTGCTGTTATTATGTAAAATAAAAAGTAGCGTATATATAAAACTCATTAAGCTAAAGGCATAGATATATAGATAAAGTGTCGTGTAAAGAGGATTGGAGAGAGGAAAATGCAGCTTTCAGGTGCAGAAATTATTTGTGAATGTTTGTTAGAGCAAGGAGTTGATACCGTTTTCGGCTATCCGGGTGGTGCGGCTCTCAATACATATGACGCTCTTTATAAGTACAGCGACAAGATCAAGCATGTTCTTACCGCTCACGAGCAGGGAGCATCTCACGCAGCAGACGGTTACGCAAGAGCTACCGGCAAAACAGGCGTTGTTATTACAACCTCAGGCCCGGGTGCTACAAATATAGTTACAGGTATTGCTACCGCTAATATCGACAGTATTCCTGTTGTTGCCATTACAGGCAATGTTACCACAGACCAGCTCGGCAGAGATAGCTTTCAGGAAGTTGATATTGTAAATATCGTAAAGCCTATTACAAAGGCAAGTTTTATTGTAGAAAAGGTTGATGACCTCGCCCCAACTCTCCGCAAGGCTTTTGAAATTGCTCAGTCGGGCAGAAAAGGCCCTGTTCTTGTAGATGTTCCAAAGGATGTTACAGCTAACAAGACAGAGTTTGAGGCTGTAAAGCCTAAAGAAGTTGAAAGAGTAAGCATTAAAAATCCCGAAAAAATCAAAAAAGTTCAGGATATGATAAGAAATGCCAAACAGCCTATTATATATGCAGGCGGCGGTATTATCAGCGCAAACGCAACCGAGGTTTTCAAAAAGTTTGCCGAGCTTACAGATATTCCCGTTTGCTGTTCGCTTATGGGACTTGGCTGTATTCCTGCCGACCACCCGCTTTGTATGGGTAATATAGGTATGCACGGAGGCTATGAAACAGGTATGGCTACCGACAAGTGCGACCTTATTATTGCGTGCGGTGCAAGATTTTCTGACCGTGTTGCGGGCGACAGAGATAAATTCGGCGCACAGGCTGAAATTGTACAGCTTGAAATTGACGAAAAAGAAATCAATAAAAATGTTAAGGTTAGCGAGTATGTGCTCGGCGACCTTGAATATATACTTGAGGCACTCTGCGACGGTATGGAACAGCAGAATCATTCAGAATGGCTTGAAACTCTCGGCGAATGGAAACATTATCTTGATAATAAAATTCCTGCCGACGACAAGTATCCGCAGCCGAAAGAAATTCTCGGCGCACTCAATGAAATAAAGAGTGACGATGACATTGTTGCTACCGATGTAGGTCAGCATCAGATGTGGGTTGCGCAGTTCAATAAAGCTCAGACACCACGCACACTCCTTACTTCTGGCGGTCTTGGCACAATGGGATTTGGTATGGGTGCAGCAATCGGCGCTCAGATGGCTTACCCTGACAAGAGAGTAGTTCTCGTTACAGGTGACGGCAGTTTCCATATGAACTTAAACGAGCTTGTTACAATGAAATCTTACGATTTGCCTGTTGTAATTCTCGTTATGAACAATACTGTGCTCGGTATGGTTCGCCAGTGGCAGAAATTGTTTTACGGCAACCGTTTTTCTCAGACCGATCCTCATCGTGCAACTGATTTTGTTGCCCTTGCAAATGCGTTCGGCATTGACGGAATGAGAATTAACACAAAAGAGGATATTAAGCCTGTACTCGAAAAGGCATTTGCGCTCAATAAGCCTGTTCTTGTTGATTGCAGAATCAGCCCCGATCAGAATGTACTTCCAATGATTCCTCCGGGAAAGACAGTAAACGAAATAATCACTGAGATGTAATTTTTACTCCCGACTTTAACAGTAGTTACGGTCGGGAGTTTTTAACATTTTATTATGCTGATGTTGAAAAATTGGGTTCTTTATCAAAAAGTTGGGTAAATTGTGGCTCAACACACAAAGTTTAGTTTTATAAATTTTAACTTCGGGACGGAAAGTTTAGGATTTTTGTTACTTTTTTTGCCCGACCGAAAGTGTGCTAAACCATTATTAATATTACTCCAACATAGAATAGAACTAAAAATAAATGCGAGAGGTACACTATGAAAATTGCTTACCACGAATTTTACAGGAATTTTAAATGTATTGCAAATAAATGTCCCGACAGCTGCTGCAAGGAATGGGATGTTGTGGTTGATGATGACAGCTATTTAAAGTATAAAAACGTCGAGGGCAAAATCGGCGAAAAACTGAGAAATGTTATGACGATAGATTCAGATGGCGACAGGATTTTTACCCTTGACAATAGCCGTTGTCCATTTTGGAATAAGAATATGTTGTGCGATATTTATATAAACCTCGGCGAAAACTCGCTTTGTGAAACCTGCAAAAGATTTCCGAGAATTATTCTTGACTACTCGAAATTTCAAGAAAAAATACTTTCGCTCGCTTGTCCCGAAGCACTCCGACTTATGCTGAAAAAGGGCGCAATGCAAAAGTTGATTGTTACACAAGATGAAAAAATCGCTGAGCCTTGCGACTATGATACTGAGGTAATGAATTTGCTGTATAGCGCAAGGGAGAAGATTTTTTCTGTACTTGGCAATGACAACAACGGCATTTTTGATTGCCTGGATATGATATATAAAATCTGCATTGAGGTGCAGTCTGCGCTTGACGGAGTGGAGTATGAGGCTGAAACAGAGTTTGACGAAAACGGCTTTATTGCTGACTACAAGCAGACAATAGACTTGCTTTTGCAGCTTGATATTATGACAGACGAGTGGAAAGCCTTGCTTGAAAGGGCAGAAAAATATAAAGCAGACAGCAAAGATATTTTGCGTTTTAGTGAGTATATAGGCGAATATGATTACGAATACAAAAATCTAATGTATTATTATGTTTACCGATATTTTCTTAATTCTATTGATACCTACGATGTTACAGAGTGCTTTAGCTTTATTTTGCTTGCGGTAAAATCTGCGTATATCCTGCAATTATTTTTGCTTGTGAATAATGGCGGACTTAATATTGAACAAAGGCATAGAATAATAGGACTTTATTCAAAAGAGGTTGAACATTCCTATGAAAATATTGAATATTTGATGGAAAAATTTTTTAATTCTTAAATTATGGTTTAGCCGATTTTCGGTCGGGCAACAAAGTAAAGCAAAAGAAAATTTTTCGTCCCGAAGTTAAAAGTTTGGTCAACCTTTTCAAAGGTTGTGGGTGTGGGCAACGCCCGCAGAACTTTATGCTATCGCAAATTTTCATAGCCAAACGGCTTGCCGTTTGGCGGATTGAATGTAACGGCGAAAGCCTAAAAATGCGACAGCAACGAAAAGAAAAGCCACGCTACTCAAACTACCAATTTGCCGCTTTTCAAGGGCAAATTAGCCACACACAAAGACTTTTGCGTCCTTTAGAATATCTTTTCTCTACGATATTCAGGTGTGACTTTCTTACTTTCTGCCACTTATTAATCTTGACTTTTATTTATCTTAAAATCTTGATTAATCTAAAGTTTAGTTATTCTAATGTGCAATTACAACTGTTTGTTTTGGTTAAAAATAAGTGCATTTTTATTATTTTATGGGCTCTGCCCAAACCCGCAACCCTTTAAAAAGGGTTGACCTAAATTTTAAATTTATTGAACTAAACTTTGTGTGATAAAGAAAAAAGACCGCTATCATTAGCCACGGGCTAATAAGGCAGTATTTAAGGAATTATGGTGTAATCCCGATAAAGGGGGTTACACCTTTTTCTTTATTATTTAAGCGGATTTTTCCGCTTTTTTCTGTTTTACTCTTTCCATTGTATTAATAAGCTGCTGCTCTGTTGGGACGTCAAATAACCCGACTGCCGTAAAATAAATATCCACTTTAACATTATTGTGAGAATGTTTCTTCTCATTGTTGTGAATTTCAATACGCTCAATAAGTTTGTTTACAACGGTCGGAGTAAGCTGTTTCATCTCTGTAAATTCCATAAGCCCTTGATAGAGCATCTTCATATCAACAGTTTGCTTTTGAAGTTCAATGAGAGCTTTTTCATTTTCTTCAACCTCTGATATAAGTCGCTTTTGCTCAGCTTCGTATTCATTTGCCATACGGGAATAACGCTCATCGGATAACTTACCGAGAATATTATCCTCATAAATTCTTGAGAATAATTTGTCCAAGTCGGATATTCTTTGCTTTGCACTTTCGGTTTTGACTCGCAAAGATCTCTCTCGATTTACAGATTCTGCACCTTTATTTTCGGAGATAAGATAAAGGAATACACTGTTGTAACAACGGACAAAATCTGCAAGTTCGGATATAGCCTCTTTAACGATTGCCTCGAGTACAACATCTCGTATAAAATGGATTGTGCAAGTACCACGACCGTCTTTGTAGGAAGAACACCTCCAAAATTCCTGATTTTTCTTTAAACTTTTGGAAGCACAAAAGTGAAGTTTAGAACCACAATCGGCACAATATACTAAACCTGAGAACAAACTCCTTCTTCCTGTTGCAGTATTTCGCCTTTTGTTTCTCCTCAGTTCTTGCGCTCTCAGCCAAGTGTTTTCACTGATGATTGCATCCTGTGTATTGGAAATAATCTGATAATCCTCTTGTGATTTCTCAATTTTCTTATGCACTTTGTAACTGACTGTTGTACTTTTACCATTTACGGTGCAGCCGGTATATTGTCTGTTTTCAAGAATGTGGACAATAGAATTTGAACGCCAAGCATAGATATTGGTAGGCATCAAATTACTTGTTTTCTTACCTACGGAATTGAAATATGCTGTCGGAGTAAGCACTTTTTCGGCTTCAAGCTGTCTTGCAATTTGCGACGGACCTTTACCCGAAATGCAAAGATTAAATATCTTTCTTACAATTTCAGCCGCAGGCTCGTCTATGTACCATTGCTCATTATCACCTTCAATTTTCTTGTAACCGTAAGGCACTGTTGAAGAAATCCTCATACCCTTTGACGCTTTCATTTCATTAACGGCACGGATTTTCTTTGAGGTTTGTGCGGCATACCACTCGTTAAAAATATTATGAAACGGCATCATTTCCGTCCCTATACCTTTCGTGGTATCAACATTTTCCTGTATAGCTATGAAGTTGACGCCTAAGGTCGGATAAACAATTTCCGTATAGTGACCGCAAAGCAAATGCTCTCTGCCAAAGCGAGATAAGTCTTTTACAATTACGGTTGACACCTTACCTGCTTCAATAAGGCTTTCCATTTCCTGAAAGCCGGGACGGTTAAATGTTGTTCCGCTGATACCGTCATCGACAAAGAATTGCGGATGTAAATATCCGTTTTTCTTTGCATAGGTCATCAGAATTTCTTTTTGATTTGATATTGAATTACTCTCACCCTCTAAATTGTCGTCTTGAGATAAACGGCAATACAGAGCGGTGATTTTTTCTTCTTGCCCTTGTATATTTTTGTTTGTTGCCATAAACTATTTGCTCCTTTCTGTGACAACATGGCATTGCAATGTATAGGTATTGTACACTTGCAATGCCGCAGTGTCGATTGTGCAAACTTATGCTATCTTTAATTCTGTAAGCAAATCTTCAAATTGTTGAAGCACATTTTCTCTGCCATTGGGATTAAAATGTGTGCTAACTTCGTAAGTTGTATTGCCTATTTTCATAAAGAACGGTTCATCATTCTTTTCAAAATACGGTGCATATATTGAATTCTTTTTATCTGTCATCTTTCATCCCTCCTGTTTCTTTCTCTTTGCCTCTGCCATTTTTCAAGCAGTGAAATGATTGTCTTTTGCATATCGGATTTGGTGTAGCTTTTCGGGAAATATTTGCGTATATCCTCTTCCATAAATCTAACTTGCTCTTTTTGATTTGACTTTTCTTCATTGAGAACGGCGAAAACCGTATCGACGAAAAAGTTGCCGTCTTTACTGAATTTTCTTAATCGCTGTGCCTGCGATAATGAAGGTGTAGCGTCGGTAAATTCGATTTGTTCAAGCAATATTTGCTGTTCATATTCCGGCAGATATGAGATTTCAACCGCAGGAGTAAAGGCTATCCTTTCTTCGTCAACAAGTTTAAGTAATTCGGGTATTAAATATGTCAGGCGGATATATCGTTGTATTTGCCTTGCACTGTCATTGACGGTTTCTGCAATTTTTTCATCTGTTCTTAACTTTGTGCCAAGTTGGCACGAAGTTTTCCCTTGATGTTTCAAAGCCTCAGATTTCATTTTGTATGCAAAAGCTTTTTCACTCGGTAAAATATGTTCACGGTGTATGTTTGAATCCACCATTTGCACAATCGCCTCGTCTTTTGTTAATTCTTTTATTGTCACGGGGATGCTTGTTATCCCCAATTCCTTGCACGCCTCAACTCGTCTGTGTCCGCTGATAATTTCATATTTACCCGCCGGAAAAGAACGAACTATTATCGGTTCAAGCAATCCGTTTTCTTTTATGCTTTCTGTTAATTCTTGTTGCTCAATTCCGCTTCTTTTCTTAAACGGATGATTTTCAAAGGGAACAAGCAAATCTATGCTTATGTTTTTTATCATTTTAACCTCCATATATATTCTTTTCTCGGCCGGTAACAGTCTTAATCTTCTAAGTCTTATTACCTTCTGTTATTCGGAAATCAAGAAAACCGAAAATCAGAATTGTTTCAGATAGATAATGCTCGGCTTCCCCTGACCTTGTCTTTTGCGAATAATCAAATCTGCGACTTCAAGTTCGAAGAATAACTTGCATATCTTTTCGTGACCGAAATGCAGTTTTTCCTGAGCGGATTTTATTGTGAAATATTGATATACTCTGCCTTGATTATCTATCCAACCGTTTTTGACGGACAGATACATTCGGTCAAGTAAAAGTCCGTACAGCATTTTGGCGTCTGTTGAAACTGATTTGTACTTTTCTTCAAATAACGCTTTAGGTACTTTGTAGAATGCAAAGTTTTTGGCATCCGATGTTTTGAAATATCTGTTCACCGTGTTACCTCTGTTTCTGTATTGATTTGGTGCCGAAATCGGTAATTTTTTCTTTTGTATCGACATTTTATTGAAAACAAGTATCGCTATATCAAATTAACCGCTGTCGTCATATTCACGGCGATTTTTAATGCTTTTTGCACCTCTTTTGGATTTGTACTTCGGGCAGAAAACAACGATTACCTTATGGCTCTGCTTACATTTGCTTTTGCATTTACGACAAAGGCTGTTGTATGTTCTTCTGCCTGTTTTGGGATTTATGAAAAAATCCCATTCTTGTTTTGCTTTCTTTGATAATCTCGGCATTGTAAAAACTCCTTTCACTTGTTTGAACCGGGAGAGGCATTTTGCACCCCCTATTTGCAAATAATTTTTCCCTCTCACTTGGTAGGCAACGAAAACGGGCAAAAATTAACCCTCTGACCAATATTTTTTTATTACCCCTTCACTTGTTAGAACTGAGAACGCTTTTTTGGGGGGCGTTTTTGAAAAATTTATATTTTTTAATATTTACCTCTCTACTCATTTGGACAAAGGGTGACGAAATGCACACCCAAAATTGACGGTTTAATGAAAATTATTTGGAAAAATTTTTTATGCCCTTTACTTGTTTGAACAGGGGGAAGCGTTTTGTACCACCATAAGATGGAAAAGTTAAAAAATTAAAATAGCCGCCTGTGTGTTCAGACGGATATTTATTAGTCAATTTGA
>UMJX01019707.1_pt1 | contig 42909 bp, 37 predicted proteins | sample 1966131 | NCBI WGS metagenome assembly UMJX01 (sample SAMEA4836162, study PRJEB28245) | human gut metagenome | biome: gut microbiome; material: fecal sample | place: Denmark | collected 2008 | reverse complement strand
CAACAGCCACTTTTACTTCTTCTCTTGGTGGATCTATCATTCCTACCATACCAACATAAATTAAATCAGACTCAATGTTTTTCATTTCTTCTTTAGATGGCATATGATCTAATTCTTTATATCCCATTGCTAATACTCTTAATGCATTTTTTGCCATTTCTTCATTTTGAATAGAAATTTCTTGTTTGTAATTTTCTAAATCTTCTTTTATTTCACTATTAAATAAGTACTTGTTACATCTTTTTAATAATTCATCAACTCCACCTTTAGTATATACTAAATATTTATTTCCTCTTTGATGAACTGTTGTCATTAATTTTCTATTTGAATCAAATGGAACTTCTTCAACTCTTGGATATGATACATAAAAATCTGGTGCAAAATTTAATTTGAATCCCATGTCAATTAATGCTGTTTCTGTTGGATCGCCTGTTAATTCATTGCTTGCACTTACTTTTGTATCATTACATAACATGCTTATATATGTTAATCTTTCTAAATCATCTTTTATGTCTTCATCTTTTATATCTTTCATATCAACTAGTTTTCCATCATAGAAAACTTTTTCGACTGTCATTTTATTTTGTGTTAAAGTACCTGTTTTGTCTGAGCAAATTACTGTAGCACTTCCTAATGTTTCAACAGCTGGTAATTTTTTTATTATGGCGTTTTTCTTAACCATTCTTTGAACACCTATAGCTAAAACAATTGTAGATACAGCAGCTAAACCTTCTGGAATTGCTGCAACTGCTAGACTTACTGCTGTCATGAACATATCCATTGCATTTTTTCCATATACTAAACCAATTATAAAAATGACTACACAAATTGCCAAAGCTGCTATTCCTAATGTTTTACCTAATTTATTTAATTTAGTTTGAAGTGGTGTTTCAGATTTAACTGTATTACTTATAATACCTGCAATTTTTCCGACTTCAGTATTCATACCTGTTTCAACAACTATTCCTTTTCCTCTACCATATGTTATTAAACTAGAAGAAAATAGCATATTATCTCTATCACCAACACCAACTTTTTCTTCCTCTATTACTACAGCACTTTTTTCTGATGGAACAGATTCACCAGTTAATGATGCTTCTTGTGATTTTAAATTAATAGCTTCTATAATTCTTAAATCTGCTGGAACAAAGTCACCAGTGTCTAAGACTACTATATCTCCTGGGACTAAGTCTTTTGATGGAACTACAGTTAAATTACCATTTCTTACTACTTTTGCTGAATGGCTACTTAATTTTTGTAATGCCTCTAAAGATTTTTCAGCTTTTGCTTCTTGAGCTACACCGATTATAGCATTTACTATAACCACTATTAAAATGATTATTGAATCTGTAATGCTTCCATCTTCAATATATCCTATAACACCTGAAATGATGGCTGCTATAATAAGAACTATAATCATAAAATCCTTAAACTGTTCTAAGAATTTTATAAACAAACTCTTTTTCTTTTGAGCTTGTAATTCATTATAACCATATTTTTCGCGATTGTTTGCTACTTGCGAATCTGATAAACCGTTTTCTTCTTGTATATTGAATTCTTTTAGTACCTCTTCTTTGGACTTATTGTACCAATTTTTTTTCATTATTAAATCCTCCCTTATTTTTCAAATGTTTTGTTAATTTTTGTAAGATATTTTTACACTAAAAATCACCTCTCAGTATTGTTGAAATTTTATCATATGTGTTGTGGGGATTACAACTTTTTTTTGAAATTTTTGGTTAAGGTCTTTTGATTGTGCTTTTGCAATGGGTCGCAAAATAAAATATATTAAAGTTTTGTTGATTATGCTTTTGCAATGGGTCGGCAAAATAAAATATATTAAAGTCTTGTTGATTATGCTTTTGCAATGAGCCGGCAAAATAAAATATATTAAAATTCCGTTTCTTTGCTGGTCGTTTTGGGGTGTTAAAATGTGTGGGTGCTCGCGCTCCCAAACTGCGCATCCACTACATTTTAATATATTTTATTTTGCCTACTCTATAGTTTTGGGGGTGGAAAGTGTTTGATTGGTAATGTAGGGATGTTATTTATATTATGGTTTTGGGTAATTTTAATATTCAGTGGGTTAGTTGGGAATTGTAAAGCATAAAAAAAGGCTTTCAAAAATATTTAGACAGTAAATTGCCTAAATATTTTTAAAAGTCTTGCTTACCTTTTTATAAACTATAAAACTAGGTTACTAACCAGAAATTTCGAATTGTTGATTAGTAGTTTTCAAGCTACTCCCTCTTAAAATAATTATATTTATCATTAGCGTATTATGTATATATTATATATTATGCTCTTGGATGTGTGTTTCTATACACATTTTTTAATCCTTCATCTTGGAATTGCATGTATACTTGTGTTGATGATATATCTGAATGACCAAGCATTGTTTGTATAGCTTTTAAGTCTGCACCATTTTGTAATAAATGTGTTGCAAATGAATGTCTTAAAACGTGTGGTGTAATGTCTTTAGTTATATGAGCTTGTTCTTTATAGTATTTAACTATTTTCCAAAATCCTTGTCTTGTTAATCTTTTTCCATTTATATTAACAAATAATGATTTAACATTCTCATCTTTAATTAAATATGGTCTAGCTTCGTTAACATATTCTTTTAATGCTTTTAATGACATTGTTCCTAAAGGTATATTTCTTTGTTTTACACCTGTTTTACATGATACATAAGCTTCTTCAAAATTAATGTCTTCTATATTTAAAGAAATAATTTCTGTTACTCTCATTCCTGTAGCATAAGCAAATTCAAGCATTGCTTTGTCTCTAATTCCTTTTAAATCTACATCTTGTGGTTGGTCTAAAAGTAATTCAACTTCCTTAGCTGTTAATATGCTAGGTACTCTTTTTTCTATTTTTGGTGCTTGTATATTATTAGTTGGATCTTGTAAAACTATTTTTGTTCTAACTAAGTATTGATAAAAAGATCTTATTGATGCTAAATTTCTTGATACTGTTGATGATTTTTTTCCAATATTTTGTAAGAATTCTAAATATTCTTTTACTATTTTTTCATCTACTTTTATATAATTAATTTGATTTTCTTCAACATATTTTTCAAATTGATTTATATCTCTTTTGTATGATTGAAGTGTGTTATCTGATAATTTCTTGTCATTTTGAAGAAACTCCAAAAATAATTTGATTTGCTTTTCCATTTTTTTTAGCTCCCTTACATTAAATATTATTTGTAAACTTCGTACAATTTACATAAACTATATATGTTATATCAAATTTTTGGTAAAAAGTAAAGAGTATTTTCATATTTTTTATATATTTTTATTAATTATATAAACATATCAAACTACTAGAAATATACGCTTCTACTAGAGACGCTACTATTAACGGTACTATTAGTACTAAACATAATGTTGTATGTCTTATTAGTTCTGTTTTTACATTTGAATTGTTATTTTCTTTAATTAATGTTCTGTATAATTTTAAAGCACTTACGTTTAACATTAAAATTATTGGTATTACAATAATATTTTGCAAAAATAATGATGCTAGGGAAAATAGCATTCCGTTTCCATGGTCCTAAACTAGCTATTATTGCTGAAATTGTATATCCTATACAAAATCCTTTATATGAAGTTATAATATAAATTAAAGGTATTCCTATTATAGTTGAACCGGCTAACCAAATTATTCCCACAAGTTTTAAATTTTCTATAATAGAGATTTTTGTTAATTTGTTTTTGTCTACTTCATATTTTTCTTCTTTAATTGTTTCTATAAAACTATTTATATAACCACTAATTTCATTTTTGCTTTGTTCATTAGAATTATTTATAATAACAACTCCAACCATTACTCCAATTACAAAAATTATTGACAATATTAAATAATCTTTTAAATTTAAATTAATATGTTGCATTATAACATTTTTAAAATTACTTATATATTTTGAATTGTATCTTACATTTGTCCTCATCTGTACCTCCACATTATTACAGAAATGTTACTTTTTCTGTAGAATTTATTTTATACATAATGTGTATTCTTTAATTTTTAAAATATGCAAATACAATTGCAAAAAACAAGTTTTAGAATATCGTTTTAAAAAATTAGTTTTTCAAAAATTTTCAAAATATTAATTTTCAAAACTTATTTTTTAAAGCATTAATTTTCAAAACTTAATTTTCAAAATATATTTTTCTTAAGAGTTTACTTTCAAAATATACATAATTTTCATACAGTTTACAGAATTCTACATTTTACACCCTGTGGATAATGTGGATAACTCTGTGAATAACTGATATTACTATACTATTTTTTATTAGTTATCCACAGAGTATTATATATTCTTTTTATGAAAACTTTACATTCAGTTTACATTTTGTCCGGCATTTTTATTCCAAGTAAACTAGCACCAATTTCAAGTATTTTTCCTGTTGCATATGTTATAAATATACGTGCATTTTTTATGTCTGTATCTTCAACTATAATTTTATTATTATTGTAATAACTGCTATAAGCTTTTGCAACATCTATTAAATACCTAGATAATATTGAAGGTTCATTTTTTTCTGTAACTTGTTTTAATATTTCTTCAAAATTATAAATTAGTTTTAATATATTTTGTGCTTCTTCATCTTGTAAATATTCTAATTTTATATTTCTAAAAATATCGCTATTTTGTATCTCTTCAAATTTGTTTCCAGATTTTTCTATTATGCTTTTTGTTCTAACATATGTGTATTGTATATATGGACCAGTTTCACCTTGGAAATTCAAAATTGTATTCCAATCAAAAATTTCATCTTTAATTCTACTGTTTGATAAATCATTAAATATTACTGCTCCAATTCCTACTTTTTTTGCTACTTCATCTTTGTTTTCAAGTTCAGGATTTTTCGTTTCTATAACAGTTTTTGCCCTTTGTATTGCTTCATCTAGTAAATCTTCTAGTTTTACTACAGTACCTTCCCTTGTTGACATTTTTCCTGTTGGAAGAAGAACCATTCCAAATGAAACATGTTCTAATCCTTTTGTATATTTTTCATCTATTCCTAATAATTTTGCTGTTTCAAATACTTGTTTAAAATGTAAGTTTTGTTCATATGATACTACATATAAAGCTTTATCAAAATCATATGTTCTTGATCTATATAAAATTGCTGCTAAGTCACGTGTAGCATATGTTGTTGAATCATTTGATTTTTTTATAATAATAGGAGTATTTATTCCTTTATCTTCTAAATTAATTATTTTTGCTCCTTGTGATTCTTCTAATTTGCCTGTTTTTTCTAGTATGGCAATTACTTCTTGCATTTTATCTGAATAAAATGCTTCTCCATTCCATGAATCGAATTTTGAATCTAATAATTCATATACTCTTTGGAATTCCTTCAAACTTAATTGTTTAAATTTTTCCCATAATTCTACACAATATGGATCACCATCTTCTAATTTTTTGAAATTATTTCTACAATTTTCAAGAACTTTTTCATCTTCTTTGCATAAATTATTTATTCTTATATAAATATCCATCATTTGGTCTATTGGATTTTTTTCAAGATTATACTCATCTTTCCATAATTTATATCCTTCAATCATTTTTCCAAATTGTGTTCCATAATCACCTAGGTGGTTTATTCCTATAGTGTTATATCCTAAATATTTATATATTTTATATAAAGCTCCTCCTATTACAGTTGAACGCAAATGTCCTATATGAAAAGGTTTTGCTATATTTGGTGCTGAATAATCTATTACAATATTTTTTCCATTTCCTACATTTGATTTTCCATAATCTTCATTTTTTAACATTTCACCTATGACTTCACTTGCCATTTTTTGTTTATTAACATAAAAATTCAAATATCCAGAAACAACTTCAACTTTTTCAATAATACTTTCATCTAATACTATTTTTTCTTTAATATCATTAGCAATTATAACTGGAGATTTTTTTGATTCTTTTGCTAATCTAAAACACGGAAAAGCATAATCTCCATTTGTACTATCTTTTGGAACTTCTATATAACTTTCCAATTCATTTTCATCAAGTTTTACTGCATTTGCAATAAATTTTGCAATTTCTTTTTTAAAATTTAACATATTTTTTCCTCCCTATTTTTTATTTTTCATATACTTAATCATTTATATGACATTTTTATTATAATAAATTTTATTACAGTAATTTTTTTGTTGCATCATAAAAGGCAATAAGAAATTAAATTCTTATTGCCTAAAGGTGCTTTTACAACACGGTACCACTTTAGTTATTTATATATTTATATATAAATCACTCTAAATCTCTATAACGGCGAGTTTTCCGTATTATTCTAGTTTGTATGTAAATGTTTTTTATAATACATTTCAAATAATCCCTAATAAGCTCTTTTCATATTATTTTTCACTATTGGCTTCCACCATTCCCAATTCGCTAGAGTTTCCAATAATACTACTCTCTTATACTAACAGTTTAATTACTATACATATCATATTTATTATTATACAGTACCTAATTATTTATTGTCAAGCATTTTACATAAAATTTGATACCTTCACATAAAATTTGATGTCTTTACCTCAAAACTTAACCAAAACATATACTGCAACCACAATTTCCAAAACCAAAATCACTGGAAACCCAATATAAAACCTAGGCTTTTTAGTTTTATGTCTAAACACATACATTCCTAAAATTCCACCTATTCCTCCACCTAGTAAGACCATTGAAATCAATGTTTGTTCAGGAATTCTCCATGCACCTCTTTTGGCTTTCCATTTATCTATTCCCATTGATAAGAATGATATTAAATTTATTATTAAAAGATAAATTATTATATTTTTAGGTGTTAAAATTTCTATTAAACTCATTATTCCTCCTTTATATAACTCTTTAGTTTTAGTAAAAATAATTTTACCCAAACAAACTCAATTGGTTACTTTCACTCATTCCATCAAGTAACCCTACTCCTCTCATTGTTTCAATTGCAACTTTTCCAACTTTAGCACGAATTCTTAGTTCATCAATAGACATAAATTCTCCATTTAAAGCTGCTTTATAAATATTTTCTGCATCTATTGGTCCTAATCCAGGTATAGCATCTAATGGAGGTCTAATTCCATCATCTTCCATTAAGAATTTTGAATGATGTGATTTATATAAATCAATTGGTAAAAAATTTATACCTCTTTCATACATTTCTAAAACAAGTTCTAGAACAGGATACATTTCTTGATCTTTGTTTGAAGCTGCATTTCCTGCTAATTCTATTTCTTTCATTTTATTTTTTACACGTTCTTTTCCATGGCACATTATTTCACTATCAAATTGTTTTGCTCTTATTGAAAAATATGCTGAATAATATGCTTTTGGAATATGTACTTTAAACCATGCTATTCTAAATGCCATTGTTACATATGCTGCAGCATGGGCTTTTGGGAACATGTATTTAATTTTTTCACAAGATTTTATATACCAATCTGGTACATTATGTTCTTTCATTAATTCTTTATATTCAGCCCATTTTTCTGGGTCTTTTAATGCTTTACCTTTACGAACTGTTTCCATTATTTTGAATGCCGGGTTTGGTGGTAAGCCTTGTTTTATTAAGTAAATCATAATGTCATCCCTACAACATATTGCTTCATTTAATGTAACTGTTCCTGCTTCTATTAAGCTTTGAGCATTTCCAAGCCATACATCTGTACCATGTGATAAACCTGATATACGAATTAATTCATCAAATGTTGTTGGTTTTGTATCAACAAGCATTCCGTCTAACAAATTTTGTTCCAAATTCTGGAACTCCAAAGCTTCCTACTGGTGATTTAATTTGTTCTGGTGTTATTCCTAAAGCCTCTGTTGATGAAAATATAGACATTGTTTCTTTATCATCTAATGGTATTTTTTGTGGGTCAATACCTGTAATATCTTGAAGCATTCTTATTATAGTAGGATCATCATGACCTAATATATCTAGTTTTAATAGGTTTTGGTCTATAGAGTGATAATCAAAATGTGTTGTTATAATATCAGAATTAGGGTCATCTGCTGGATGTTGAACTGGTGTAAATTCATATATTTCTCTTCCTTTTGGAACAACTATAATTCCACCTGGATGTTGTCCGAGTTGTTCTTTTTATTCCTGTACACCCTTGTGCAATTCTTACAATTTCAGGTTTATTAACAGGTACTCCTCTTTCTTCATAGTATTTTTGAACATATCCATATGCTGTTTTGTCTGCAACAGTACCAACTGTTCCTGCTTTAAATGTTGTTCCTTTTCCAAATATAACTTCTGTATATTTATGTGCTTTTGCTTGGTATTCTCCGTGAAAAGTTTAAGTCAATATCTGGTTCTTTATCACCATTAAATCCTAAGAAAGTTTCAAATGGTATATCCATTCCATCTTTATCATATTTTGCACCACATTCAGGACATATTTTGTCTGGTAAGTCGAATCCATTTTTATAACCATAATCTGTAAAATCTGAGTGTTTACAATTTGGGCATCTATAATGTGGTGGAAGTGAATTAACTTCTGTTATTCCTGTCATATTAGCAACAAATGATGAACCAACTGAACCTCTTGAACCTACCAAATATCCATCTTCATTTGACTTCCATACTAGTTTTTGAGCAATTATGTACATAACTGAGAATCCATTTTTTATAATTGAGTCTAGTTCTTTATCTAATCTTTCTTGAACAATTTCTGGTAATGGATCTCCATATAATTCATGTGCTTTTGTGTATGCAATATCTTTTATTGTTTGTTCACAATTATCAATATATGGTGGACATTTTTCTGGTGAAATTGGGCTTATTCTTTCACACATATCTGCTATTTTATTTGTATTTTCTACAACAACTTCATATGCTTTTTGTTCACCTAAATATTGGAATTCTTTAAGCATTTCTTCTGTTGTTCTTAAATATAATGGTGCTTGTTCATCACTATCTGCATATCCTTGACCTGCCATTAAAATTCTTCTATATATCTCGTCTTGCGGATCCATAAAGTGCACATCACAAGTGGCTACTACTAATTTTTCTAATTTTTCTCCTAATGAAACTATTTTTCTATTTATATCTTCAAGTGCATGAACATCTGGAACTGTTCCATTTCTTACCATAAACATATTATTGCCATTTGGTTGAATTTCTAAATAATCATAATCTTTAGCAATTTCTTCTATTTCATCATCTGGTTTTCCAGCAACAATTGCTCTATACAATTCACCTGCTTCACAAGCACTTCCTAATATTAAGCCTTCTGAATATTTTTTATATATTGATTTTAATATACGTGGTTTTTTGTAAAAATAGTGTAAATGTGAAATTGATATTAATTTATATAAATTTCTTAAACCAACATAATCTTTAGCTAAAATAATTGCATGGTAACTTGGAAGTTTTTTATATGCATCTTTTGAATTTCCATCATCTGAAACTATATCAATATCATCAATTGTTTTTGCACCTTTTTCTTTAAGCATTTCAATCATTACATTAAATACTTTTACAGTTGTATCTACATCATCTAAAGCTCTGTGCGCTACTTCTACTTTTATTCCAAGTTTTTCAGCAATTAATCCTAATTTGTATTTTTTGAACTCTGGAAATAATGCTTTAGATAATCTTAATGTATCTAAATATGTATTATTTAGAGTATAACCTAATTGTTTTCCATGATATTTTAAAAATGGAATATCAAAATCTGCATTATGTGCAACCAGTACTGAATCTCCTATAAAATCTAGTATTTTAGGGAATACTTTATCTATTGTTTCTGCATCTTTTACCATATCATCTGTAATATTTGTAACCTCTACAACTTTTGGTGGTATTGGTTTTTCAGGATTTACAAAACATGAAAATTCGTCAAGTACTTCTCCATTTTTTATTTTCATTATTCCTACTTCTGTTATTTTTTCAGTTCTAAATGAAAGTCCTGTTGTTTCTAAATCTAGTACACAATATGTAGTATCTATGTCTTGTCCCTTTGAATATGCTACAATTGGTGTTTTATCTGGAACTAAATATGCCTCAACACCATAAATTACTTTCATATCTGGGTTATTAAATCCTAACAATTTATGTGCCTCTGGAAATGCCTGCACAACACCATGGTCTGTAATTGCTATTGATTTCATTCCCCATTTCATCGCTCTTTTTATTAAATCTTTTGCTGATGTCATACCATCCATTTGACTCATTTGAGTATGCATATGTAATTCTACTCTTTTTACTGGTGCTTCATCTTTACGTACTACCTTTTTCATTCCTTGAGTTTCTACAACAATATTTGCTATTGCCCCTAATTCTTTTGCAAATGGGTCAAATTGTACATTTGCTGATACACGCACACCTTTAGCATCTTTTAGTCTTTTTAAAATATTTTTGCTTTTATCAGCCTCAGCAAATATTTTACATGTAATTGTACTACTTCCATCATATACATCAAATGGTATTAATACTTTTCCTGTTTTTAACTCACGGGTATCACCCATATTAACAATTTCACCATCAATACATGCTTTTCCTGTATCTATTGATAAATCTACTATTTTTAATAATGGATCTTTTATATTTGCATTTCTTCCGTAAATTACTGGTGATTGTTCTTCATCATTTACTAACACTGAATCTGGTTTTGGTGATGTATTTCCTGATGATGTAGAATTATTTGGTATTGTTTTATTTATTTCTGAATTTGAATTTCCACTTGAAGTTGTTCCGTTTTGACCATTGTTTTGATTTCTTCTAGCCAATAATTCTTGTTCTCTAGCCTCAACTTCTTTTCTCTTTTCTGCCATCTCTTCTCTACGTTGTTTTTCCGCTTCTATATTTGCCTTTTTTATAGCCTCAGCTTCAAGCATTTTAGATTTTTGTTTATATTCATTAACTTTTTCTTCTGATTGATTATCAAAATATTTTATTTTATATCTTTTACCATAAATATTATAAATAATTTCAGAAAAAATGTTATCCATTCCTCTAGCATATAGTATTTCAGAACCTTTTAATTGTAATTTGATATTAATAGTATTTTCAGAATCAGGTATAACTTCTGAATTTTTTAATAATGCTTTTACTGATGGATATTTATATGCCATATAATTTATAATATCTTGCCATTTTGCAATTATATCTACATTTGGCTCTTCCCCATACTCTATTTTTATTATTACAATTTCAAATTTAAATCTATTAATTAAATATTCTTCAAAACTATGTATATCCTTTATATCAATAGTTTCATTTGATTTAAGTAACATTTCAAATCTATTTGTTTTTTTATATAAATTTGCTTTTTTTATTATTGCCTTTTTCAGACTACTTGTATTCTGAAAATCTGGAAATATTTGTTCTATTAGTTTTTCAATAACATCACTCATTTTGCATTACTTCCTTTTTTTGTTGTTCGTTGTTATTTTATATTATTTTTAGGAAAATAGCAATACAATAAAATTATTAAATATTTCTATCACCTCTCATTTGGCTCAATAATATTTTCCTTTCCACCCTTGAAACTAGCCCCAAAACATGATAAAATATAAAGGTAAAATTTGTTAAAGGAGGACTTATGTTAGAATTAAAAAATATCTCATTTGCAAGAGATAATAAACAAATATTAAATAATATAAATTTAAAAATAGATTCAAATAAATTTACTGTAATAACCGGACCTAATGGTTCTGGAAAATCAACACTTGCAAAAATTATTATGGGAATGGAAACTCCAGATTCTGGAAAAATATTTTTTGAAGGAAAAGATATTACTAAATTACCAATTAATGAAAGAGCAAATTTGGGTATTGGCTTTGCATTTCAACAACCTGTAAGGTTTAAAGGATTAACTGTTAAAGATTTAATTGAAATTTCTTCAGGTAATAGTATTAAAATGAATGAGGCTTGTAACTATTTAGCTGATGTTGGACTTTGTGCAAAAGAATATATTAATAGACAAATTGATTCAAAGCTTTCTGGTGGAGAGTTAAAAAGAATTGAAATTGCTATGCTTATTGCCAAAAATTCAAAACTTACAATTTTTGATGAACCTGAAGCCGGCATTGATTTATGGAGTTTCAATAATCTAATAAACGTTTTTGAAAAAATGAAGTCAACTTCTGAAAATACTATTTTAGCTATTTCACATCAGGAAAGAATTTTAAATATTGCTGATGAAATAATAATTTTAAAAGATGGAGAAATTGTTGATAAAAGTAATTCTAGTAATCTAAAAAACATATTATCTAACAATTCTATTCATTGTAAAAAAATATAAGGAGGTTTATTCATGGATAATATAGAAAAAAATTTATTAAAAACTATAGCAGACATAGAAAAAACTCCTATGGGTGCTTACAATATTAGAGCTAATGGTAAAGGTATTGAACGTAATACTACTGAAAATATAAATATTATTACAAAACAAGACAAGCCTGGAATTGATATTATTGTTAAAGAAAATACTAAAAATGAAAGTGTTCATATTCCAGTTATTTTAACACAAAGTGGACTTTCAGACATGGTATATAATGATTTTTACATTGGTAAAAATGCTGATGTTGTTATTGTTGCAGGATGTGGTATTCACAATTCTGGATGTGAGACTGCTCAACATGATGGAATTCATACATTTTACTTAGAAGAAGGTTCACATGTTAAGTATATAGAAAAGCATTATGGTGAAGGAGCAGGAACTGGTAAAAGAATTTTAAATCCACAAACTATTGTTAATCTAAAAAAAGGATCAACTTTAGAAATGGAAACTGTTCAAATAAAAGGTGTAGATTCTACTATTCGTACTACAAATGGTAATTTAGAAGATGATACTACTTTATTAATTACTGAAAAAATAATGACACATGATAATCAATCTGCTAGCACTATTTTTAATGTAAATCTAAATGGTAAAAATTCTAGTGTACAAGTTACATCAAGAGCTATTGCAAAAGATAGATCCACTCAAGAATTTACTTCAAATATAATTGGAAATAATGAATGTTTTGGACATGTTGAATGTGATGCAATAATTATGGATAAAGCTAAGGTTACTTCTACTCCTCAAATTGTTGCAAATAATATTGATGCTAACTTAGTTCATGAAGCAGCTATTGGAAAAATTGCTGGTGATCAAGTTACTAAATTAATGACTCTTGGTCTTTCTGAAAAAGAAGCTGAAGATTATATTATTAGTGGATTTTTGAAATAATAAGAAATGCAAAAAATAAGAAAATGATTAAAATTTTTCATTAAATTTTAATCATTTTTTATTTTTTCTAACTTTTATTTTTATAATCTATTTTTTCTATAAAAACTTTTTCATTTGTTCAATATTATCAGTTTGAAATGTAATAAACTCGTTCAAAATATCTTTAACTACTTGTTCAGTATTTGGATTTTGATTTAGCAATTCTTGGCATTTTTCAACACCCATTGAATTTCCTTGTAACATAATTTTTGCAATATTATTATTACTTTTATCATTCATAGTATTCATTTGAATTCCAGACCATGTCATCATTTTAGTAGCAACAGTTTCATCATCAGGTATTTCTCCATATTTTTCAAATTCAGTATTTACTTTGTCTAATAATTTTCCATACCCTCTATATTGTGTACTTAAATTTTCTCTCATATTAGTATCTCCAACTTTTGATGAAACATAATTTATTGAGTTCATTCCCATTTTTGCGGCTTTTGCCATTTCATTTAAAATATTTAAACTGTTTCTTGAAGTATCATCCATACATATATCATCCTTTCTATTTATTCTTACTTCTATTATTTACCAAGTTTAAATATTTATTCTTTTAATTTTTATTATATTTTTATTAAGATTTTTGTCTATTTTTTAAAATAAATTTTTCTATAATAGCTGTATATAATATTAAAAATGCACTAGAAATTATTATTGCTCCTATAACATCACTTGCAAAATGAGCCCCTAAGTAAATTCTACTAAATCCTATAAAGAACATTAACATTATTAATCCTATTGAATATATTATTTTTTTACTTTTTGTTAAATTAGACTTAATAATAAAAAATAATATAATTCCATATAAAGAAACTGCTGCAGTAGTATGTCCACTTGGAAAACTAAATGATGTTTCTTCAACTAATCTTCTTACTAATGGTCTTTCTCTCATAAAAATATTTTTTATTCCTATATTTAAAAGTATTGATATAATTAAGCACCCACATATTATAATTGCTTTTTTCTTATCTTTAATTGTAATTAATAATATTAAAGCTAATAATACCATCCAGATTGTGCTTCCAAAAAATGTGAATATATGATTTATATTATCTAATATTGTGTTTGTATTATATGTAACTAATGTATATGTAATATTATCAAAATGAATTATTTTTCCGTTTTTTATACATATCATAATTATTATAAATATTGTTAATAATATTCCGAATACTACCCATTTTAAAACTTTTTTCATTTTGCAATTTTCACCCTTTCTTTTGCTATTATTAATATATCTATATTTCTTTTATTAGTGTGTTTATACTTCTTGTGTATCTGTATCTATACATATAGAATTTGTTTATTACTATAAATTCAGTTTATTATTTATTACTATAAGTTTATTATTTATTAAAAACAAATTCTCTTTGTACTACGAAATTCACCATAAATATAACTAAATCTACTAAAACTTTTATAACAACTACATTTACAGTAATAATTTTACTTAAATATTGAACTGTAAATGCCGAAATAAACATTTGAACTATAACTAAAATAATATATTTTACTAATGCTTTTTTAGTAATATTTTTAAATACTATTTTTCCATTTATAAAAAAGTTATATAATGAAGAAACTGTACGTGCTATAATTGTAGCTATTATAATAGAATTTTTTATATAGCATTTATTTAATAATATTAGTGCAATATTAAATAATATAATATCAACCAAAAAAGAACTAACTGCAGAAAATATGTATTTTCCAAACATTTTATAAATGCTAAAAGAATCTTTTATTGGGTTAAAATGACTTCCTTTATTTTTTTCTATATAAATAGTGCTTATAGTAACTTCGTCTATTTTTATACTTTTATTTTTACATTCAATTAACATATTAGTTTCATATTCATATCTCTCCCCTTTTATATTCATGAATAATTTCATTAGTTCTTTTCCCATAGCTCTAAGTCCTGTTTGCGTATCTTGTATATTAAGTCCTATAAAAAGCTTAAATATAGTTCTGGTTAATTTATTTCCATATCTACTTTTAGAAGGAATATTAGACTGATTGAAATCTCTACTTCCTAAAATTAAATTATTTGGATTTTGTTTTAATTTTTCAGCACATTTTATAATGTCTTGTACAGAATGTTGTCCATCACAATCTGCACATACAGAACCTATGCATTCTGGAAAAGAGTTTAATACTTCATTAAATGCTGTTTTTAAGGCTCTTCCTTTTCCTAAATTTACATTATGTTTTATTACTTTTATGTTTAATTTTTTAATTTCTTCAAATATGAAATCACATTCTCTTTTGCTTCCATCATTTACTACTACGATTTTGCTAAATTTTTGAATTAACTCTTTTGCAAATCCTATAAATAGTTTTTCTTCTGGATTATATGCTGGTATTATTACACATACATCATTAATCATTTTATTTTTCCCCTATTATTTTCCTCTAATTTTTATATTTTATTTTGAATCCTTTTATTCAGTAATAGCCTTCATGTCAACTAATTTCCAAGTTGGTCCATCTATATTATCATTTACATCATCATAATAAACAAAATATAATCTATCATACATAGTATCTACTTTATCTCTTGTATTAGCTATTCTCATATTTTTTTCTAATTTTACTACACATGAAAATGCATTTTTATTATATACCACAAAATCACTTACTGATGTATTTGTAAATGTTGGATTTTTTAAAGTGTGGCTACTTACAAATGTAATATCTACACTGGTTGCCCATGCATATGCCATATTATAAAAATTTGAATTTTTAATTAAATTTTTGCGTAAAGTTCCAAAACCATGTTTTGTTCCCTGTAAGTCATCTGTTAAAAACAAACTCCAATTTTTAGCAATTTCTAAAATGTCAATATCACTTGCTATTTTATCTTTTATTTCTTCATATGAATTTGCAATTATATAATTATTTTTTACTTGTATTTTATTATTTTTTTCTACATATTCTACATTTACTCCATTATCATCAGTTATTACTATATCTGGTTTAGATAATAAATTGTCAATTTTATAATTGTTTGTATTAGGCAATTTTGCATATTTTTCAATTTCTGAATAACTGTCATCTTTAGTTTTTTCAGATATGTATTCTTCTCCTAATTTTTCGCCGTTTATTTCTATTGAATAATTACTAGGAACAGTTATATCATAGTAATATAGCCCTCTTTCACAATTTAAATTACACTCTGATATTTGCCAAATTGGGTATGAAAATAGCCTTAATCTCTTTTCTTGTTTTTTTATAGATAATTTCACAGTCATAATTTTTTTATCATTTGATAAAATATCATATATAGGCTCTATTGCAGTGCTTTTGTCATTTTTCTTAAAAGAAATATTTGTTGTTTTAAATATTTCTTTTAATGCTTCATTATATGTTTTGTTATGCTTTTCTAAAACATTTATATCTGAATTATTTATATTGCATATTTTAGATATTTGACCTTTTTGGGCTGTTTTAGTAATATTTTGAACAACAGTATTCATATAATTTTCTGCAAAAGATAATTCATATTGATATAATGTATTTAATACATACATTAAAAATGTAAAACTTAATATAGCTAGTATTATTACATATATTTTTAAATTTCTTTTAAAAGTAGATTTTTCTTTTTTCTTTATTTTCATAACTTTAATATTCCTTTCTTATCTAGCTATTTAACAACAAAAGCTGTTGGTAATTTCCAAGATGAATTTGAATAATATAATGTAACACTTGTCATTTCATATTTATCATTATAATACATACTAGAAGAGCTTCCACCGTCCAAATTTGCTGCATTTACAGCTCCATATTTCATCATTACATCTATTAAATCTGAAGCTGTTGCACCTAAGTGTCCTGAAGCACCTCTTCCATCTGTTACAAATAATAATACTGCACCATCTGCTCTTTGACCTATTACTGTTCTAGGATTTGCTCCACTACCACTTCCATTCATTTGTCTTGGTTCTCCATTAACAACTAATTTTACAAAATGGTTATTTTTATCACTACTTTCTTCTTGGAAAACTACAGCATCACGGATTTTTTCTTCTTTTACTAATTTTTCGATTCTTGAAGAATTCATTCCTTCTAAGCTTATAATTCTTAATATATTGTTTGTATCAAAACCTATTAAATATAACCCTGCATAACCAGTTGGATTGTTGTATTGTATTTCTCCGTTACTTACAACTAAGCCTAGAGGTTTCCCTCCTTTATTGCTGTCTGATACATATAGTCCACCATTTACCCCTGCTATTGCATTTGATTTTTTTACTAATTTATCTAATTCTTGTCCATATTCTCCCCAAGGATATGTTGTTGCAACATTTACTCTTGATGGGTCTTTTATTATTAGCATTTTTCCACTAAATGTATTTCCTGAAACTTGTATTAATTCTATATCTTTATTATCATTATCTTTTTCTGAGTTTTTAACATTTATTAAATTTGTATTAACTTCAGCTGTCATTTCTGACATTGAATTATTATTAACTATTTCTTGAATTTTTTCATCTGATAAAAAAATTGAAACAATAAATTTCATTTGACCTGTTTCTAAAAATGTGGTTGCAAATAACTCTGTTGCTTTATTTGAAGGTCCATGGCATATCATAAATATCATTAATACTAGAGTTATTATTATTGATATTATTGTAATAGATATTACTGATAACAATTTTCCTAAAAATCCCAATATTACTTTTCCTTTGCTTTTTTTCTTGCTTTTATTAATTTTTTCTGTATTTTGTATATCTATATTGTTGTTCATAAGTGTCCTCCTTATATTGCTATATTTTGCTATTTTATGTGTATATATGACATATTTTCATCATATATGATTTAATTCTACCATATGTAAATATGATTATCAATGAAAAAAGAGCCTAATATAAAATATTTTTATTATTCAATATTTTACATACACTCTTTTTATTTAACTTTTACCTATTGATATATTTTTACAAGATAGTTCCTCCACCTAATACAATGTCTTCATCAATATAAAATACTACTGATTGACCAATTGTTATAGCTCTTTGTGGTTCTTTAAAATTAAGAGTTGCAATACCTTTTTCATCCAATTCTAATATGGCTTCTGCCGGTTTTGATCTATATCTAATTTTAGCTTTTACATTAATAGGTTTATTTAAATCTATGTTTAATAAAATATTAACATTATTTGCTTTTAAAGTAGTATTATATAATTGGTTTTCTGTTCCTACTATAACTTTATTGTTTTTAGCATCTAATTTAATAACATATAATGGCTCTTTATATGCAATACCTAAGCCTTTTCTTTGACCTATTGTATAATAAATCAACCCTTTATGTTTCCCTAATATTTCATTAGAGCCTTCTAAAACAATATCTCCTTTTGGTGGTAACTTTTCTAAGTTTTGTTCTAAAAATTTACCATAATCATTTTCTGGAATAAAGCATATTTCTTGGCTATCTTTTTTATCTGCTACTTGTAAATTATTTTTTCTAGCAATTTTTCTTACATCTTCTTTGCTAGACATATTTTTTAATGGAAATAACATCTTAGGTAATACTTCTTTAGGAATTCCATATAAAAAATATGATTGATCTTTTGCTTTTTCATCTGACATTTTTAAAACATATTGATTATATTTATCAGAAAATTCTGTTTTAGCATAATGACCTGTTGCAATATAATCGCATTCTAATTCTAATGCTTTTCTATAAAAAGCACCAAATTTCAAATATTTATTACATTCAACACATGGATTGGGTGTTCCAGCATTTTTATAACAATTAATAAAATTATCTATTACATGTGTTTTAAATTCATCTTCACAATTTAATGTATAATGTGGTATTCCTAGTTGATCACATACTCTTTTGGCATCATTTACTGCAGAAAATGAGCAGCATCCACTTTCTACTTCAGGATTATTCTTATCTTCCCACAATTTCATTGTGGCACCAATTACTTCATATCCTTGTTCTTTTAGAATAATGGCAGATACAGAGCTATCTACACCCCCACTCATTCCTAGTAAAACTCTTTTTTTCATTTATTTTTACCTTTCTTCATTCTTATTTATTCCCCAATGAACATCTTTTAATTGTTGTTCACTAACAATTGATGGTGCTCCCATAAGTACATCTCTAGCTTTTTTATTTTTAGGAAACGCTATAACTTCACGAATATTTTGTGAATCTGCTAAAAGCATTATCATTCTATCTATTCCAGGTGCTGCACCTGCATGTGGTGGTGTTCCATATTGAAATGCTTTATATAAAGCGCCAAATCTGCTTTCAACTTCTTGTTCACTATACCCTGCTATTTCAAATGCTTTTTTCATTATTTCTATATCATGGTTTCTTACTGCACCTGAAGCCATTTCATATCCATTACATACTACATCAAATTGATATGCAAGTATTTCTAATGGGTCTTTATTTAATAATGCTTCCATTCCACCTTGTGGCATTGAAAATGGATTATGATTAAAATCTATTTTTGTTTTTATTTCTCCATCTATTTCTTCTTCAGCTAATTCATACATTGGAAAATCTACTATTAAACAGAATTTGTAACAATTTTTTTCTAATAAATCTAATCTATTTCCTAATTCAATTCTCACTCCACCAGCTATTTTTTGTGCTGTTTCAAAATCGTCTGCTATAAAGAATAAACTGTCATTTGGTTTTACTCCTAATTTTTCTTTTAAACCTGTTTTCACATCATCTGTAATAAATTTAGAAATTCCTCCATTTACATTGTTCTCATTGTCGAATTTTGTCCATGCTAATCCTTTTGCGCCTAATTCAGTTACTGCAAATTCAGACATGTTGTCAAAGAATTTTCTTCCTTGATCAGCTCCATTTGGAACTACTATTACTTTAATTGTTTTGTCTTTAAATGCATTAAATTCTGTGCTTGCAAATAATTCAGTTGCATCTTGAATTATTAATGGATTACGTAAATCTGGTTTGTCTATACCATATTTTTCCATAGCTTCTTTATATGGAATACGAATAAACGGACCATCTTCTACTTTCCAATTTGTATGCTTTCTAAATGTTGATATAAATATTTCTTCTAAAACTTTAAATACATCCTCTTGTTCTGCAAAACTCATTTCAAAATCTAATTGATAAAATTCACCTGGTGCTCTATCTGCTCTTGGGTCTTCATCTCTAAAGCATGGAGCTATTTGAAAATATTTATCAAAACCAGAAACCATTAATAATTGTTTAAATTGTTGAGGTGCTTGTGGTAATGCATAAAATTCACCTGGATGTAGTCTACTTGGAACCAAAAAGTCACGTGCACCTTCTGGTGATGAATTTGCTAAAATTGGTGTTTGAATTTCACTAAAACCTAATTCATCCATTTTATCTCTTAATGTTTTTAATACTTTTGAACGAAGTAATATTGTATTATGTAATTTTTCATTTCTTAAATCTAAAAATCTGTATTCTAACCTTAAATCTTCTCTAACTGCACTAATATCAGCTTTTTCTGAATTTACTTCAAAAGGAAGTGTATTTTTGCATTTGCCTAATACTACTATTTTTTTAGCATCTATTTCGATTTCACCTGTTGATATTCTATTATTTTTGCTACTTCTTTCTAATACATTTCCTGTAACTTGAATAACAGTTTCTGTAACTAATTCTTCAGCCTGTTTTTTTATATTTTCATTATCTGAAATAACTATTTGTGTTATTCCAAATTGGTCTCTTAAATCTATAAATTTCATAGCTCCTAGATTTCTTATTCTTTGAATCCATCCTGCCAAAACAACTTCTTCTCCAACATTATTAATATTTAATTCTCCGCAATTATGATTTCTGTACATATTATCATCCTTTCATTCTATCTTCATAATACATTTTCTAAAATTTAACTGATATATATTATATCAAAAAAACACGAAATTTCAATATTTATATAAGTTTTTATTGTATTTGTTTTAAAAAAATGGTATAATTATCAATACTTTAATTGAAGGAGTTAATAATTTGAAACAAGAAATAAAATCTTTAATAAAAAAAGAAATTAAACATATAGATGAGTTTATAGAGAAAAACAATTTATCTTTAGAAAATAGTATTCAACTTTACAATTCAATATATTATAATTATGGTTCAAAATTATATAAAAAATATGTACCTAAATATATTCAAAAAGCTGATATAAATGTGCTTTTATTTGAGCAAAGATATATTGATATTTATACAAAATATGGTGAAAAAACTTTTTCAAAATATGAATCTACAGCTTATAGTAATGATGTAATTTATGAATCTAATAATATTTTCAAGGCATTTGTATATGATTTTCGTACTGAATTTTTATACTTTTTTAAAACAAAAATTGTTCCATTTTTTGCAGCTTTAGCTATGGTAGTTCCATTTTCTACCGCTCTAGCTTCTGAAAAGCAAAAAGAAAACAACTATAAAAATCATACTGATGAAATTACTATGTATCTAAATAATGTTGATAACTATGGAAAACAAATTGCAAATTATAAATTGAGTGATTTGGAAAATATTATGAAAATAATGTATGATACTTGGAATAATATACAAGGTTATGGTATGCCAGAAAAAGATTTAATTGGATATTTAGGTTTAGATATCCAAAATGGAGTTGGAGTTTGCAGGAATTTTGCTGATGATATGTCTAGAAGATTAAATGCTATAAATCCTAATTATAAAGCACATTCTATTACTGTTAATGTATCAAATTCAGAAAATATTGATTTTCCTATTGCTAATATTGAAAAAAAAGATATTTTATTTGAAACTTTAAAAATGAATAATTTTAATACATCCTCTTTACCATACACCTATCCATTAAAAAATCTACTGCCTAACCATGCAATAGTTTTTCTTACAATACCAGGCAAAAATATTCCTCTTATTGTTGATCCTGTAAATCTATCATTAGGTACATTTTCAGATGGTAAAATAACTTTTTTTAATATTGGTAAAAATAATAATGAGCATTCATTTTCCCGTTCAATTATCGGGGACCTTCTTATATCTGGTTTTTCTGGATTTGAATATTCATTAGAGTATTTTTCAAGTTTTAATAATTCTGACTATAGTTTTGATGAACTTAATAATTTATATGGTATTGATGCTCAAAACAAAGCATTGCAAAAAGTACGTTATTTACCTGTTTTATGGTCAGGTTATGATGATTATAAAAATTTATATAATAACAATTTATATAATAACAATCATAGTAAAAAGACTTCTTTTAAAGATTCTTTAATTGTTACTGACAATTATAAATACAATAGTAAAATAACTAAAAAAATTAATTATAATAATAACAAAAGTTATAATACTAATTATAATAATAGTAGAAAATGCGACTTAGAAAAATAATTTTATTTATTTTTAAAGTTGTATTTTTTATTTTGATATGTTAAAATTTTAAAAGAAAATATATTTTTTATTTTTATGTATTGAAAGGATTATTATGAATAAAGAATTAAAACAAAAGATTAAAAATGAAGTTAAAGAAATTATTGATGAAATTAATTATGAAGAATATTTATTTAATAGAGTATTTCATAGTAATGTAGAATTCCAAAAATCATATTTTAAATTTAATAAAATATTTGAAAAATATGGTAAAGAAGCTTACTTAAAATATGTACCTTACAAATATAAAACTCAAGAATTAAAAAATTTGATTAAAGAAAAAAATTTTGTTGAAATATATGAACATTATGGAGTTACAACTTTACAAAAACTAGAATATACTTCTAAATTAGCTAACCGTGAAATACATACTAAAAATAAGTTTAAATTATTTTTTATAAAACTTAAAAAAATATTATCTGGTAAATTTATATTTTTACCAACTCAAACAATATTAGCTTTACCTGAAGGTATCTCTAATATAAGCAACGAACAAAATAATGTTGTTGATACAAAACAATAATATTTATTTTACATTATACTAATATAAAAATAAATTTGAGTAATTCACTTTGTATATTGTGAATTACTCATTTATTTATTTTATTTTGTTTCTAACATACTCATAAATCATAATTCCTGCCGCAACACTTGCATTTAAACTTTCTGTTTTTCCCAGCATAGGTATTTTTACTTTTTTATTTGCTAAGTCTTGTATTCTTTGTGATACACCTTTAGCCTCATTCCCTATTACAATTGCTTTTTTGTTATAATTAATATCATAAACACTATTATCAGTATCTAAAGATGTAACTACAACTTCAAAACCATTATTTTGTAGTTCTTTTAGAGTTTCAAGTAAATCATCAGATTTGATGATATTCACTCTAAATATTCCTCCCATTGTTGATCTTACAACTTTTGGATTAAAACTATCTGCTGTTTCTTTAGATAAAACTATTTGATTTAATCCAGCTGCATCTACTGTTCTTAATATAGTTCCAAGATTTCCTGGATCTTGTATTCCATCTAATACAACTATAAATTCTTGATTATAATCTATTTTTATATTATTATCTTTTCTATTTATTACAGCTAATATTCCTTGAGGACTTGTAACATCTGTTAGAGTACTAAATATCTTTTCTGTTACATATATACACTTGAATTTGGCTATTTCATACAATAGTTTTTTATCTATCAATCCATCATTTATGCAATCTTCACAAACTACTATACAATTAATATCAGCCTGTTCCTCAATAGCTTCAGCTACTAATTTAATTCCCTCTACTATAAATTGATTATTTTCATCTCTATATTTCTTTTCCTTCAATTTTTTAATATTTTTTACAAGTTCATTATCTTTGCTTGTGATTATTTGCATACTCTTACCTCCCTAATTGCGCAAAAAACTTTTTAATTTCATCCAATTGTTCTAAATCTGTAATTGTTTTGCTTTTTAAAGTAATATATGGTTCTTTACCAGGTGAAAAACTAACTAGATTACCATATTTTGAAATAAGTGAATCTACAATACTAAAGTCAAATTTATTTGCATCAAAGTAAAAAACAAATGCTCCATTTTTTTTGCTTATTTTTAATATATTAAACTGCCTGCACATTTCTTTAATTCTAGCTATTTCTAGTAGGTTTTCTAATTCTTTTGGCATATTTCCATATCTATCAATTAATTCATCTATAACATTTGTAATGTCTTTTTCAGTTCTACATAATGCTATATCTTGATATACTTCTATTTTTTGACTTGAGTCACTTATATATTCATCTGGAATGTAACATGATATGTTTAAGTCTATTTGTACATCTATTTCTTCTTGAACTTCTATTCCTTGCATTTCTTTAATAACTTCATCTAATAATTTACAGTACATTTCATATCCTACTTGTTCCATATGTCCATGTTGAATTTCACCAAGTAAACTTCCGGCACCTCTTATTTCTAAATCTCTCATTGCTATCTTAAAACCTGAACCGAACTCTGTAAATTCTTTTATCGCTTTTAAACGTTTGTCTGCAACTTCTGATAGCATTTTATCTGGTTTATATGTTATATACGCATATGCTTGTTTATCTGACCTTCCCACTCTTCCACGAATTTGATATAATTGTGCTAAACCTAATCTATCAGCATTTTCAACTATTATTGTATTTGCATTTGGTATATCTATTCCTGATTCTAATATTGTTGTACATACTAATACATTAGTTTTCTTGTTTATAAAATCAAACATTATTTCTTCAATTTCTTTACCAGTCATTTGCCCATTTGCAAAACTAACTTCCGCTTCTGGAACAAGATTTGCAATTTCATTTGCTTTTTTAGCAATACCTTCAACATTATTAAACAAATAAAACACTTGACCATTTCTTTCTAATTCCTTAGTGATTGCCTCTTTTATTACATCTTCATCATATTGTAACACATATGTTTGAACAGGCTTTCTAGCTTGTGGTGGCTCATATATAACAGACATATCTCTAACACCAACTATAGACATATGTAATGTTCTAGGAATTGGAGTTGCAGTCATTGTTAAAACATCTATATTGTTCTTTAATTGCTTAATTTTCTCTTTGTCTTTTACTCCAAATCTATGTTCCTCATCTATTATTAGTAAACCTAAATCTCTAAACTCAACATCTTGACTTAATACTCTATGTGTTCCTACTATAACATCAATTTCGCCTAATTTTAATTTTCTTATTATTTCTTTTTGTTGTTTTAATGTTTTAAATCTGTTTAAAACTTCTACATTTATAGCAAAATCATGCATTCTTCTTTTAAATTCTTCATATTGTTGATTAGCAAGTACTGTTGTTGGAACTAAATATGCTACTTGTTTGTGATCCATAACCGCCTTAAATGCTGCTCTTATTGCCACTTCTGTTTTCCCATATCCAACATCACCACAAAGAAGTCTATCCATTGGTTTATTTGCTTCCATATCTTTTTTTACTTCTTCTATACAACGTAATTGATCATCAGTTTCTATATATTCAAAGTTTTCTTCAAATTGTTTTTGCCAATCTGTATCTTTACTAAAACTATGCCCTGATATTTTTTCTCTTTTTGCATATAATTCTATTAATTCTTTTGCAACTTCTCTTAAATTGTTTTTTACTTTTGATTTTACCTTTGACCAATCTTTTCCACCTAATTTATATATTTTAGGTGTTCCTTCTGCTCCAACATATTTTCTTATTGTATCTAAATTTGTTGTTGGAACATATAAAATATCATCATCTTTATATCTTATTTTTACATAATCTTTTACTACATTATCTGCTTTTATAGTATTTACACCTATATATTGACCAATACCATGTGCTGAATGAACTACATAATCTCCTATTTTTAAATCTGCAAAAACAACTTTTTCGCCTTCTTTAAAATCTTTTGCAACTTTTTTCTTTTTCACAGGTATATTAGTAAAAAAATCTTCACTCGAAATAACTAATAAGTTTAAATCATAACATTCAAAACCTGAGGTTAATGCACCTGTTGTTAATATTATTTTTCCTTTTTCAAGTTTTTCTACTTTTTTTGTAAATGTATTGTCTAAATCTTTATCTTTCAATAATATTGAAATTTTTTTAGCATTTTCTTCGCTACCACCTAATATTAATATTTTCTTTTTAGATTTTACTGCATCTTTTAAAGTTGTAGCCAAACTATCTATTTCATTTTTATAGAATAATATATCTCGATAATTAAAATTACATATTGTATTTGTAATCTTTTTACTAACCATATCATCTTTGTATAAAAATATATTTGATTTTTGCTCTAAAATTCTGTCTTCTATATTGTAATTATTCAAATTATCAATAATATCTGGAACACTTTTATTTTTGTCTAAAAGAGTTTTTACTACATTTTTATTTTCAATTTTGATATTATCTATTCTTTGATTAATTTTTCCAAATTCATCTAAAACTATTACAAATTTATCTAAATATTCTAAAATATTAGACTTTTTGCTATAAAAATTATTAAAATATTTATCAATTTTACTAATATAATCACCTGAACGGATTATTTCAATATCTTCCTTAATATTTTGCTTATTAGTATAATTTGCATTTTCTATATTTTTAATTACTTCATCTAATTCATATTCTAATATATATTCATGTGATGGATTTATTTCTATATTTTCTAGCATTTCAATAGACTTTTGTGAAATAATATCAAATTTTCTTATTGAATCTATGTCATCTCCCCAAAACTCTAATCTAACACCATATTTTTCTGAAATAGATATATCTACAATTCCTCCTCTTATGCTAAATTGACCTCTTCCATCAATTAAATCTTTTCTTTCATAACCCAAATCTATCAATTTTTGTTTTAGATAATCTATATTAAGTGTATCACTTATTTTTAAATTTAAATTGTTTTTGTATAATACATTTTTAGGGATAATATCTTGCATTACACTTTCTATTGTAAGAATTAATATATTAATCTTATTATTATGTATGTTGTTTAAAACTTCTATTCTTTCATACGGTAAATTTTTGCTTTCAGCTATGTAATCGTATGTTACTAACTCTTTTTTTGGAAAAATAGCTGCTTTTGATGTAAAATACCCTATATCTTTCAATAATCTTTTAGCTTGAATTTGATTATATGTTATTACACATATATTTTTATTTAAAGCATTATTTAATGTTGCTATAGTTTGAACCTTCCCCATGTCAGATAAGCCCGATAAACTTATCGGGCTTTTTTGTGATTTTATGTGATTAATTATTTCTAGAAATTTTTTTGAATTTTCCAATTCATTTATTAGAATATTCAATTTTATTCATTCCTTTCACTTTACTATAAGGATTAATACATTTTTAATTTCTTCATAAACAAGTTATATATGGTATTCATACCATCTAAATTTCACCATTTTTTATTTTTTCTAACGCTAATGCTATTTGATCTGGGCATGATGTATTTTTATATCCACATTTAATTCCTTTTAATTTATGTATTACTTCATTTATATTCATTCCAATTAATAAATTCGATATTCCTTTTAAATTTCCATTACATCCATTAGTTATTTTTATATTTTTTATTATGTCGTTTTCTACATCTATTATCATTTCTGTAGAGCATACACCTTGTGGTTTGTATCTATATTCCATATAAAATACCTCCTTTTTTGTAAATGAAACCATATATTATTTTACCAAAAAAATGTTCTTTAGTCAACATATGTAAGGATTTTAATTTTTTTCATTTTTTCTATTGACAAATTTCTTAAAAATTATTATAATAATAAATGTTCACGCACATGGCGAGATAGCTCAGTTGGCTAGAGCATCCGGTTCATACCCGGCAGGTCGATGGTTCGAATCCATTTCTCGCTACCATATCTATGCGTAACTTTTATAAAAAAAGTTTGCATATTAGAAATAAAAAAGAAAGAAGTATAAATTCTTTCTTTTTTATTATTTAATTATATTTTTCATTACTATTTCAATTTTTCAAATTCCTTACACTTTATTCTATAGTCCATCTGTTGTGTCAGATATTTATAATACATATAAGCCTGTTCATATTGCATAATTGGATTTATCATTGGTGTTTCATACATTTGTGAATCAAAATTTGTTTCATAAGGATTAAAATTTCCTTGGTTTGCAAAATTATTAAAATCCATATTTCTATCCATAATTAAAACTCCTTTCATACATAAAAGCCATTATCTTATACATATATATTTTAAATTAGAAAAAATATTACATTTATATGGTAATTAAATTAAAATAAAAACCATCAAAACAGTATAAAATAGCAAAGGTATATAATGCAGCCAATAGTCCTTGTAAAATCTTTCCTAACAAATATGGTTTCATAGATAAGTTATTTTTAGCTGCTATACTAAATATTTGTAAAAAAATAGAAATTCCTGCAAATCCTAATAAAAATGCACATACTACTATTTGAATTGACATTTGCTTTGTATGTAGTGAAGAAATTAAATTTACTCCATTTGTAAGTTCTAATAATCCTGTTATTATGCATTTTCCATATTCTTTAGGAATGTTAATATAACTCAAAAAATCGCTAGCATAATCTATTATTTTTAAATTGTTGAATATAGAAATAATAATAGAAAATAATACAATAAATCCTCCTATTAAAAGTATTGTAGAAATTGCATTATTTATGCTATTACTTAATATTGCTCCTAAATCTGAAATTGTATAATCATTTGTTGTTGAATTTCCTCTACTCCTTGAATTATTAGTTTTATTAATTATTCTATTACTAAAATTTCTATTTTTAATGTTTTTATCGTTGATTCTATTTCTATTAATATTTCTATTATTTATATTGTTAATATGATTTTTTTCATATTTTTTTCTACTAGTAACACCAAATAGTATTCCAACTGTTAAACAGGCAAGAATATGGGTAATAAACAATATAATTCCTATTTTTATATCTCCAAATAAACTAATTCCAACTGTTCCTATTATAAAGAGTGGTCCAGAATTATTTGTAAATGCTAACATTCTTTCTGCCTCTGATTTTGTACAAGTACCTTCTTCAACAAATTTATTAATAATTTTAGCTCCAACTGGATAACCGCTTATTATTCCCATTATAAAAGCATAACTTCCTTCCCCTGGAACGTTGAAAAGTGGATTCATTAATTTATTAGTTAATTTTCCTAAATAATATGGTAAGCGTGTATAATTTAGTAATTCTGTTGCTATAAAAAATGGAAACAATGATGGAATTACATGTCCTGCCCACAAAGTAAGACCGTTTTTAGCTGCAAACATATTGGATTTAGAAAACATTACTAAAAATATTAAAAACATAGTAAATACAGTTGTTAATATATTTTTTTTAAATATAAATACAAAAATTTTGTTTAATTTCATATACGCTCCTATAATTAATATAAAAATTATAACTATCACTATAATATTCTTGTCTTTTTAAATTATAACGAAAATTTCTTATAAGATTTTTTTAATTATTCCTAATAAGATTTTCAATTATAATTAAGTCATTTAAATTAAATTAATATTTTACTTTAGAGCGTAAAACTATTAAATGCAAAAATAAAGAATTAACTAATGTTAATTCTTTATTTTTGTATTTCTTCTTCTCTTACTTTTAACTTCATATTAGGTCTCTTTTTTGAATCCTTAATCTGTGCTTTGAGATTTTCTTTTATACTGTTTGTTTGCTTTTTTCTTTTTTCTAAGCTTTCTTCTAATTTCATTATTCTTTCAATTTCTTTTCTATCATCATCTGAAAACTTATCAGTATCTTTTTCATTTATGCATTGTTCCCAATCAGTAATATCATCTATATTATTAATAAATTCTTCTTTACTCTCAAAGACAGCTTTCATAGTATTCTTTATTAGCTCTAATACAGTAGTTCTAGTCTTTGTTTGACTTTCCATATGTTCAACCTCCGATTTTATATAAATCTAAACATATTATTATATTAACATAAAATTTAACTAAAATCAAGTGTTTTATACAAATTAGTTCATATAATCTTTTAATTTTTTACTTCTACTTGGATGTCTTAACTTTCTTAAAGCTTTTGCTTCAATTTGTCTAATTCTTTCACGAGTAACCATAAATTCTTTTCCAACTTCTTCAAGTGTTCTAGCTTTTCCATCTTCTAAACCAAATCTAAGTTTTAAAACTTTAGCTTCCCTTGGTGTTAAAGTATTCATAACTTCTTCTAATTGTTCCTTTAATAATGTATATGCAACAGAATCTTGTGGTGCTGGTGAATCATCATCTTGTATAAAATCACCTAAATGACTATCATCTTCTTCTCCAATTGGTGTTTCTAATGATACTGGGTCTTGTGCTATTTTTTGAATTTCTAATACTTTTTCAACAGGTAATTCAATTTCTTTAGAAATTTCCTCTGGTGTTGGTTCACGTCCTAATCTTTGTAATAGATCTCTTGATGTACGAATTAATTTATTAATTGTTTCTACCATATGAACTGGAATTCTTATTGTTCTTGCTTGATCTGCAATTGCTCTTGTTATAGCTTGTCTTATCCACCATGTTGCATATGTGCTGAATTTGTATCCTTTTGTATAATCAAATTTTTCAACAGCTTTTATTAATCCCATGTTTCCTTCTTGTATTAAATCTAAAAATAACATTCCTCTGCCAACATATTTCTTAGCTATACTTACAACCAATCTTAAATTTGATTCAGCAAGCTTTTGTTTTGCTTCTTCATCTCCTTCAAGAACTTTTTTAGCTAATTCTAATTCTTCTTCATAATTTAGTAAAGGTATTTTTCCAATTTCTCTTAAATACATTCTAACTGGATCTTCAACATTTACACCATCAAAATTATTAACATCTATATCTTCTAATTTTATTTCCTCTACTTCTTCTAAGTCTTCAAAATTTGGTTCTTCTAATTCCTCACTAAATACATTTACACCTATGTTTTCAAAAGTATCAAAAACTTCTTCTATTTGTTCTGTATTTGCTTCTCCTAATTGTGTTGCAAGCTCACCATAAGTAATTTTTCCATCTTTTTGCGCTTTTTTAATTATATTTATTACTTTTTCTTTATCTAATTCATTTTTTTCTTCTTTTTGATTAACTGTTATAACTATTTCTGAATATTCATCCACTTTAGTTTTTGGTTTAATACTTTGTTTCACAACTTCTCCATTTTTCTTATTGCTATCATTAACATATTTTATTACTACATCTAATCTGTCTAGTTCTTTTTTTGCTTGTTCTTCTGTTTTGCCAATAACTTCTGGAATTTCTACTTTTTGTATCATTTTTATTTCATCATTTTCAGATTTTTTCATTAATTCTACCTCCTATTTTATTTTAGCTAGTTTTATTATTATTTCATTTAAACTTTGTTCTAAACTAGCTATTTCTTCTTTTGTTAAATTATCTGTATTTTCAAGGGCTTGCACAATTTCATTTCTCATTGAAATCAATTTATCTTTTTCATAATTGTTTAAAATATCTTCTATACATTTATCTACTTCTGATATTTCAAAATCATAAGCCATTACCCATGTTATGTAATTAATAATTTCTTCATCCTGAAATAAATCTAGCACATTATTAATACTATTTCCTTTTTCCAATTCTTCATACAATTTTTTAATTATTTGCCTATTTCTTTCGTTTTTTATATTTTCATAACTTATTTTACTTTTTAGCTTACTATATGATTCTTGTGGATAATTTATAAGAAGATATATTATCATATTTTCCTTTTTTGACACAGCATCATTATTATTTATTACTTGTGGTTTTGATTCATTTTTTACTACATTCTTCTTCTGTAATATTTTTTCATTCTGATTTTTACCATATATTAATTTATTTATTTCTGCATAAATTGCTTCTTTTGATATTTTATAATCAAGAGCTATTTTGTCTACATACACTTCTTTTTCAATATCATTTTTGATTTTTGCAAGTTCTTTAGCTATTTCTGTTAAAAATTTTATTTTATCATTTGGATGATTTAAATCTAATTTGCTTTTTAAAATTTTAACTTTATATTCTACTAATGAAATTGCATTATCAATACATTTTTGTAATCTTTCAGGGCCATACTTTAATATGTATTCATCAGGATCTTTAGCACCATCTAATTGTAAAATTCTAATATCACACCCTAAGTTTTGCAATATTTCTAATCCTCTTAATGTTGCTGCTTGTCCTGCACCATCAGAATCATATCCTATAATAACTTGTTGGCTGTTATTTCGTAATAATCGTCCTTGTGCTTCAGTTAGTGCTGTTCCAAGTGAAGCTACTACATTTGTTATTCCTCTTTGATGTAATGATATTGCATCCATATATCCTTCTACAATTAGTATTTTATCTATTTTTTGTTTCTTGGCAGCATATAATCCAAATAAATGTCTTCCTTTACTATATACAATATTCTCTGAAGAATTTATGTATTTAGGTGATTTTACATTTTGAATTTTATTATCTTCTAGTATTCTTCCCCCAAAAGCAATTACTCTTCCTCTTTCATCTTGTATTGGAAACATTAACCTTCTTCTGAACCTATCTATAAACTCTCCTTTTTCATTTTTATTTACTAAAGATGACGCTAATATTTCTTCATCTGTAAATCCTTGTTTTTTTAGAGTTTTATATAATTCATTAAAAGTACCTGAATATCCTATTAAAAAGGTTTGTAATGTATTATTATCTAATTTTCTTTTTTTAATATATTCTTGGGCTATTTTTGCTGTAGGCTTATATAGATTTTCATGATAAAATTGTGCTGCTTGTTTATTTATTTCATATACTCTTGATTTTAAATGTGCAGTTTTATTGTCTTGAACATTATCTAATATTGGTAATGTTATATTAGCTCTATTTGCTAACATTTCTAAAGTTTCTTTGAACCCTATATTTTCTATTTTACTTACGAAATGAAAAACATTTCCTCCTACACCACATCCAAAACAGTGAAATATTTGTTTATCTGGTGATACGGCAAAAGATGGTGATTTTTCGTTATGGAATGGACATAAGCCAAAAAAATTTCTCCCACTTTTTTTTAGATTAACATATTGAGAGATAATATCTACTATATCATTACTGTTTCTTATTTCATCTATAAGTTCATCACTATATCTTGCCATTTCGGGTTCCTTTCTAAAAAATAATATAACTAATATTAATATTCGACGAAAATTTTATAAATCCTGCAAAGTATTTACATAAACTTACAATTTATGTAAATACATATTTCTTGTAGATATACTTTTGCACATATTTTTTCGTAAGTAAACTTTTAATAGTAATTTCTTTAATAAGTATTTCATCTATAAATTAAATTAAACCACATCATAAAGTAGGAAAAAAGCGGACTTGCTCAGAGCTCCGCTTTTTCTTTTCTTAATTTTGAGATGTTCCTGTACCATCAAATGGAATAAATTTGCTAACTATATTATTGCTTATTTCTGATATATTATTATCATGCAATCTATTTTCTTCAAAAGAAACATTGATTTTATTGTCAACAATTTTTTCTATTTCTGATTGTGATACATGTTCAGCTAAAACTAGTTCGCTAATTAAAATTTGTTTAGCATTATTTAACATCTTTTTTTCTCCTGTAGATAATCCTTTTTCTTTTTGTTTAAAGCTTAAGTTTCTAACAACATCAGCTACTTCATATATATCTCCACTTTTCATTTTGTCCATATTGTCTCTATATCTCTTATTCCAATTATCTGACATTTCTGTTTCATCTTCTTCTAGTATATTTAATACTTTTGAAACATCATTTTTATCTATTACATTTCTTACACCTATTTCTACTGCCTTTTCTGTTGGTACCATTACCTTTACTTCTCCTGGCATTGAAATTATGTAATAATCTTGTTCCTCATTTAAAATATTCTTCTTCTCTATTGCATGTATAGTTCCTGCACCGTGCATTGGATATACTACTTCATCACCTACATTAAACATGTAAGACACTTCCTTTCAATTAGCATTTTTATGAGTCAATAAAGGTTATTTTTCTTCTTAACTACAATTATAATTATACTACAAAAAATGGTAAAAGTCAAAGCTTTTACCATTTATTTTTTTGTATATTTTATATTTTGCATTATAACTCACAGTAATGTATTTAAATTTCATTTACTACTTATTTAGAAGTAGAACCAAACCCTCCAACTCTTTCTCCTTCTGCTATATCACCATCTATAATTTCATATTTTTTAAATATAGCTTGACCAATTACATCACCTTTTTTTATTTCTACATCTTTATCAAACATATTATAAAAAGCATACATAAAAGCACCATCATTATCTGGATTTCCATAATAATCAGCATCAATAATTCCAATACTATTTGCTAAAACTAATCCTTTTTTAAATGGATTTGAACTTCTATTACATAACATTAAATATTCATCTTCTTGCATATAAGCCTTTAACCCTGTTTTAACTAAAGTTGGTTTTTGCCCTAATTTAAATGCTGGTATTACGCAGTCTTCAGCTGCCTCTATATCATATCCAGCTGAAAATTTTGTTTTTCTTACTGGCATATTAACCCCTTCATTTTCAAACCCTTTTGCTACTTCAAAACCTCTTACTCTTTCCATTTTTCAATCATCCTTTTTACAAATATTTAGATTTTTTTGGTATCTATAAACCATTAACTTTTGATATTATATTACAAAGTTTTATAAAAATCATCACTTTTACAAAATTTTCTTTTATAAATTTAATACCTTCTATACAATTCACAATTCTATATCTAAAACAGTAGAGTAGGCAAAATAAAATATATTAAAATGTAGTGAATGCGCAGTTTGGGAACGTGAGCACACACACATTTTAACACACCCAAACGACCAGCAAAGAAACGGAATTTTAATATATTTTATTTTGCCGGATAATTTTAATGCACAACGAAGAAATTTTAATACACTAAATATTAACCCAAAAATAACATTTTACCTTTATCAATATAATTTAAACTGCATACTATATACCATGGAGCCCTATAACTCACAAAAGTTTTATAAGATTTACTTAAAACATCTTAAATATAATATATAAGGATTGATATTATGCAAACATTAGATACTTTAAAAATAGGTTCGATAGGCTATGTTTCTAAAATTAATTGTACTCGGTCATCTTAAAAGACGTCTACTTGATTTAGGTGTAATAAAAAGCACCAAAATAAAACCAGTTTTCAAAAGCATCTCTGGAAACCCTATAGCTTATGAAATTCGTGGAAGTGTTATCGCAATACGTAATGAAGATGCTAAAAATATAGAACTATTATAATAAAAATTTAAATTGAATAATATTTCAAATTAAAAGCAGACAATATTTTAAATTTTTCAAATTTTGTCTGCTTTAGATTTTAATCAATTCACCTTTTTTTTATAAACGCATATATTACTTATAAATAAAAATATGGAGGATTATTATGGGACTTACAAAATCATCAACTGGAAGCAAAGTTCTTGAAAATGACTTTGCAAAATTAAAAAGCAACAGCAATTATGTAGTAGCAATTGCTGGTAATCCAAATGTTGGTAAGTCTACTATTTTCAATGGTTTAACTGGATTACATCAACATACAGGGAACTGGCCACGGAAAAACTGTTGCAAATGCAATGGGAATGTGTGAATTTAATTCAAAAAACTTTTTATTAGTTGATATTCCTGGTACATATTCTATAATGTCTAATTCAGAAGAAGAAGAAATCGCTAGAAATTTTATATGTTTTGGAAATCCAAATGCCACTGTTGTAATTTTAGATGCAACTTGTTTAGAACGAAATTTAAATTTATTGTATCAAATAATGGAAATTACTCCTAATGTAATTGCTTGTGTAAATTTATTAGATGAAGCTGAAAAAAAAGGCATTCATATTGATTTAAATTTATTAAGCTTAAAATTAGGTATTCCTGTTGTTGGAACTATTGCAAGAAAACCTAAATCTTTAAAAAATCTATTAAAAACTATAAATGATGTTTGTACTGGAAAAATTATGCCAACCCCAAAATTAATTGAATATGATAGTGTTATAGAAGATTGTGTTCATAATATTTCTTTGTCTATTGAACCTTTATTACCTGATAACAAAAAATATTTAAAAAAATGGATTTCTTTGAAATTAATTGATGGTGATGAAAAAATTATTAATTCAATATCTGCAAATATTCTATGTGATAATCGAACAACTTCTTTTTCAGATATTAAAGAAAATCTTAATATTCAAAATGATATAAAGGATAATTTGAAAGATAATCTAATATCATGTATTTTAAGAAAATGCGAATCGGTTCAAAAATCAGTATGTACATATAAAAATTCGTCTTACAATTCTACTGATAGAAAAATAGATAAGATTATAACATCAAAAATATGGGGTATTCCAATTATGCTAAGCTTTTTAGCTATTGTGTTTTGGATTACAATAGTTGGTGCAAATTATCCTTCACAACTTTTATCCAATTTATTTGAATGGTTTGGAAGCGAACTTGGCATTGTGTTCACTAATTTTAACGCACCATCCTGGCTAAGTGGAATTTTATTAGATGGCATATATTCTACTTTAACTTGGGTAATTAGTGTGATGCTACCACCTATGGCAATATTTTTTCCTATTTTTACATTATTAGAAGATTTAGGATTTTTGCCTAGAATTGCATTTAATTTAGATAAATATTTCAAAAAGGCTTGTAGTTCTGGGAAGCAAGCATTAACAATGTGTATGGGATTTGGCTGTAATGCTGCTGGTGTTGTTGGATGTAGAATAATAGATTCCCCTCGTGAAAAACTATTATCTATTTTAACAAATAGTTTTGTTCCATGTAACCGGCAGATTTCCTTTTTTAATAACTGTTTCTATGGTATTTATTGGAAGTTTTGCATCTGGATTCACGGCATCTCTATTAGCAACATTAGCTGTGCTTTTAATAGTTTTATTAGGTATATTTATAACACTTCTAATTTCTAATATTCTGTCAAAAACATTATTAAAAGGAATACCTTCATCATTTATGCTAGAACTTCCTCCATATAGAAAACCTCAAATTGGAAAAGTGTTAGTACGTTCATTATTAGACAGGACTTTATTTGTATTAGGAAGAGCAATTGTTGTTGCTGCTCCTGCTGGCCTTGTTATTTGGCTTTTTGCTAACATTCAAATTGGTGACTTAAGCATACTTACACATATTGCAAACTTTTTTGACCCTTTTGCAAAAATTATGGGGCTTGATGGATATATTTTAACAGCATTTATTTTAGGCTTGCCTGCTAATGAAATTGTTTTACCAATAATTTTAATGAGTTATATGCAAACTGGAGTTTTAGTAGATTTAGAAGATACCTACTCTATCGGTCAAATTTTAATTCAAAATGGATGGACTTTAATTACTGGTATAAATGTAATGATTTTTACTTTATTACATTTTCCTTGTAGTACCACTTTAATGACAATAAAAAAAGAAACTGGTAAATGGAAATGGAGTATAATTGGATTTTTACTTCCTACTGTTTGTGGATTCATTATTTGTATGTGTACCAACTTAATTTGGAATTTAATATTTTAGTATATTTTTATAATAATAAGCTCATTCAAACCAGTACTCAGTTTACTGTGTTTGAATGAGCTTTCCTTTTCAAAAGTAACAATTTTTTATATACTTACTTGTCAAAAAAAGTTCATATTTTGGCATATTAGCAATATTTATTATTCTTCTAATAATCTTTTAATAATATCACTACTTACATTATAAAATAATTTTTTGTCATCTTCATCTAACATTTGTATTTCTTTATATAATTCTATAATTTGTACATCATTTTTAAATTTTTTATTTTCCATATTATTAACTAATAAATAATCTAAACTTAAATCCAACACATTTACTATTCTTATTAATAAACCTAAACTAGGCTTTTTCTTAGCAGTTTCTATATTTGATATATATCCTGAATTTGAATCTACTTTTTCAGCTAATTGTTCTTGTGTTAATCCCTTTTGGTTTCTAGCTTTTGCTATTTTTCTTCCTATACTTTTATAATCCATAACTCCAACTCCTTTATACATGTTATAAGTATATTATTTTTCATTTTTGTTTTGTATATTCTATTTTTCATACATTGTGAAATATAGTTATAGTTTTTTAATTAAAAAAAGCATACTAAAACACTAAAATTCATGACAAATTTTGTCGAATTTTAGTGTTTTAGTATACTTTATTTTATAATAATTTTATAATTATTTTTTCTAACATTTGTGTCTATTTTTTATAATACATCATTTATTATAATACATCATTTATAATAACTCTAATAATTTTAGTTTTACTATTTAATTAATTTTCCAATCATATCATAATCTTTATTTCCAATGATTTCTACTTTAACAAATTTATCTAATAGCTCATCTTCACTTTTTTCAACATATATTATTCCATCTATATCAGGTACTTCATTTTCACTTCTTGCAATATAATATTTTCCGTCAAAACTTTCATCTTCAATTAATACCTCTAATTTATTTCCTATTTGTTTTTTTAAATTTTCATCTGAAATTTGTTGTTGTAAAGACATTATTTTATTATATCTGCTTTTTTTAGTCATAGGATGAATCTGATTATCCAATTTTTCTGCTGGAGTTCCATCTTCTTTTGAATATGTAAATGCTCCTAATCTATCAAATTTAGCCCATTTAACAAATTCATATAATTCTTCAAAGTTTTCTTTTGTTTCGCCTGGGAAACCTACCATTACTGTAGTTCTTATTATAACATTTGGAATTTCTTTTCTGATTTTTGTTATTAATTTACGAATACTTTCTCCATTACTTTTTCTGTTCATTCTTTTTAAAACAGTATCTGAAATATGTTGAATTGGTATGTCAAAATATTTGCATATTTTTTTGTTTCCTTTTACTACTTTTATTAATTCATCTGTAATAGATTCTGGATATGTATATAAAAATCTAATCCATTTTATTCCTTCAATTTTTGAAAGTTTATCTAATAATTCAGCAAGTTTAGATTCACCATAAATATCAATTCCATATTTACTTGTATCTTGTGCTATTACTATAATTTCTTTATACCCTTCATTTACAAGTTCTTGTGCTTCTTTTAAAATATCTTCCATTTTTCTGCTAACAAATTTCCCCCTTATATATGGAATTGCACAATATGTACATCTATTACTGCATCCTTCTGCAATTCTTAAATAGGCAAAATTTCGTCCTGTAGAAATGATTCTGTTTGAAAATTCCAAACCACACTTATTTGTTAATAATTCTTCCTTTGTAATATTCTTACTTTCTTCTTTTTCATTTTTACCTATTACTTTTTCAATTTGCTCCCAAATAGTATCATATTCTTTATACTTTATAAATAAATCTACTTCTGGAATAGCTTCTTGTAATTCTTCTTTATATCTTTGAACTAAACATCCCATTACAATTAAATATTTACATTTATTCTTTTTATATTCAGCCATTTCTAAAATAGTGTTTATTGCTTCTTGTTTAGCAGATTCTATAAAACCGCATGTATTTATTACTATAATATCTGCTTGTTCAGGATTATTAACTATTTTAAAATTATTTTTTTTGAATAATCCAATTGTCATTTCTGTATCTACTAAATTTTTACTACATCCTAATGATATAAACCCTACATTCATTATTATTTCTCTCCTTCTTATTTTTCAAACTATTCTTTATTTTAACACTTTTTCCACTTTTTATCAATAATTTCCTTGCAAATACTAATATTTTATGATATATTGTGGATGGCTTGAAAAAGCTTAAATGAATTTAATTTTTTATGAAGACTATAATTTTCTCTTTATTTAGAGTTCAGAACTATGTGTCCCAGAAAAATATTAAATATCAGAACTTTAAAAAGGAGGAATTTCTAATGGCAGATAAAACTTTAGTATGTAAAGATTGTGGTGCTGAATTCGTATTCACAGAAGGTGAACAAGCATTTTACGCAGAAAAAGGATTCACAAATGAACCACAAAGATGTCCAGAATGCAGAAAAGCTAGAAAAGCTCAAAGAAGAAATAATTTTAATAACTAATTTATAAAAAATGCTTTAATAATTTAAAATTAAAGCATTTTTTATTTTTAATTAATTTTAATATTCACTTAAATTTGAACAAAAACTATCTTTCAAAACCATCATCTTTCATATGACTATATTTTCTTTTTGTTGCCATTCCTCCTCTTATGTGTCTTTCAGCCTTATTTTCATCTAAAATTTCTCTAACTTCTCCTGCTAAACCAGGGTTTATCTTAAGTAATCTTTCACTTACGTCTTTATGTACTGTAGATTTAGAAATGCCGAATTTTTTAGCTGCACCTCTAACTGTATCTTTTGAGTCAACTATATAATGTGCAAGTTCACAAGCACGTTGTTCTATTGAATAATTTTTCATAATGAAACCCCCATGTGAATACTTTTGTTTAATTGTATTCGTATAGGGGATAGATTATGATTCTTATTTATTCTTAAACATTATATTATTTTATCTTTCTTAATTACTCTATCACTTGGTACTCCAACAATTGTTACATTATCAGGTGTTGATTTTAAAACTACTGCACCTGCCCCAATTTTTACATTATTTCCTATTTTGATTGGACCTAAAACTTTGGAGCCTGCACCTATCATTACATTATTTCCTACTGTAGGATGTCTTTTATACTTATCTTTTCCTGTTCCTCCTAATGTCACTTGATGATATATTGTACAATCATCACCAATTTTAGCTGTTTCTCCTATTACAATTCCCATTCCATGATCTATAAATAAATGTCTGCCTATTGTTGCACCTGGATGTATTTCTATTCCTGTAAAACTTCTTCCTAATTGTGAAATTAGCCTTGCTATAAAAAAGAGTTTTATTTTATAAAAGAAATGCGATATTTTATAAAATATTAAAATATGAAAACCTGGATATAATATAATTACTTCTAACAAATTTCTAGCTGCAGGATCTTTTTTCATTATATTTTGGGCATCATAATATAATTCTTTTAATGCTTTAAACATACTAATCACCTTATATATTTTATGCTTTTACTTTTTCCATTGATACAAAAAAAGTATTTGAATTTATTGTTCAAATACTTTTTTATTTAATTTTTGTTTATTTTTGATTTAACTATTATTTAACTTTATTTATGTTCTATAATAAATATTTATTATTCAGCTTGCTCATAATTTAATTCAATTGTAGCTGTTTTACTTTTTACTGTTGGTATTTCTTCAGATGTAGATAACCATTCTACTTTTACAGTATATGTTGCTGTTTTTCCACTTTCTAATATACTATCTACTTCTGGACCTGTTACAGTATATTTAATGTCTGTAGGTTCTGCAGCATTAACAGTTGCTAAATCTGTTATGCTTTTTAATTTCGCTTTTAATGTTCCTGCATTTTCTACAACAACTTCATATTCAGCATAAGAACCTGGTTTTTCTAGTGTTACCTCAAATGTTACTGATGTATCACTATCTTTTGAAGGTGTTGCTTCTGCTTCTGTTGCACCTTGTATTGTTTTTGCTGTTATACTCTTAAATTTTACATTCCATTCTGAAGAAATGTTTGCTGTACCATTAATTGTAAGTTTTTGTGACAATGTAGCATATCCAACTGCTACTCCTAATAATACTATTAAGATAAGTATTATTAATAATTTGTAATCTTTTTTCGTTTGTTTTTCCATATCCATCGCTCCTTTCATTTTTAGAAAAAACACTGATGAATTTTTATCATCCAACTAACTTTATTATAACATATAAGAGTTTTTTTATCAACTTTTGCCAATTTTTATCCTATGTTGTCTATGATTATTTATTCATATCTTCTATAGATTTATCGATATTATGTTCTATTTTTTCCCATTTTATATTTCTTTTAAATAGACATTTAAAATTAATTAATAACCATGATCCTAAGAATAATGGATATAATAAAAGTCCTTTAATCATAGGTTTAATTGGTTTTTTATCAATTAGCATTATCATTATTCCTGTAAATATTGGTAATAGAAATGTTGGTACTAAGTATCTTACCGCATTCCATAACAATTCTGTTGTTGACATACCATTTGTTAAATATATTACAAAATTTAAAACTAATAATACTAATGTTAATACAAACATAGGTATACTACCTAACATATATAGTAATCCATCAAAATTCATTACTGTTTTATTATCTTTTACTGCTACTGCTAATGGTTTTGTATATTCCTTTAGACATTGAATATGCCCAACTGTCCATCTAGACCTTTGTGACCAAGATTGTTTAAATCCTACTGGTTGTTCATCATATACAATTGCATCTGTAGCCCAACCTAATTTTTTACCAGCAATAATTCTTTTTAAAGAAAACTCTATATCTTCTGTAAGTGTTTTTGTATTCCATCCTTCTGGTTTTACTACATCAAATTTTACCATAAAACCTGTACCATTTATTAATGGTGATAATCCTAAATTGTATCTTGCTAAATGATAAAATCTATTCATTGTCCAATAGAAAATAGCATATCCAGCACTTACCCAACTATCTGATGGATTTTTTATATCTCTGTAACCTTGAACAACATCTTCGCCTTGGCAAAGTTTTTTATTCATTGCTTTTAAAAAGTTAACATCTACTATATTATCCGCATCAAATATACAGAAAGCATCATATGGTGCATCTTCT
>UMJX01044633.1_pt1 | contig 43674 bp, 37 predicted proteins | sample 1966131 | NCBI WGS metagenome assembly UMJX01 (sample SAMEA4836162, study PRJEB28245) | human gut metagenome | biome: gut microbiome; material: fecal sample | place: Denmark | collected 2008 | reverse complement strand
AACGGCTAACCCTTTGTCGCTATGCGACATTTCCCTTTACAAGGGAATACCTCAAGGGGAAGTCTTGGTAACTCTGTTCTTAGCCCCAACTATCGACAAAGAACCGAAAAAAATAACACACCCTGTAAATCAAGGTGTGTTATTGGCGCGCTGGAAGAGACTCGAACTCCCGACCTTCTGATTCGTAGAGTCCATTCGTCAGAAAACCGATAAATTGCCATTTATCGACGTATAAGTTATAATAATAGTTTAACTTTTATGTCAAAGGAAGGTTTTATGAAAACATTTAACGAAATTGCAAGTTTATGGTTAGACAACGAGAGTTATGGAAAGGACTACACTTACAAAAACGAGTTAAAAAGTGCAGTTAAACATTTAAACAGATACTTTGATGGTATTATATGTGAAGATATCAAAGGACTAAATGTTGAGCAATTCATTCGTTACAACTACGAGCATAACAATCCAAACACCGGTAAAGCTTTTTCTAAACGATTATTAGGTGATTTAGTGTCTGTCGGTTACAGAATATTCGAGTTTGCGCTTGATAACGAATTAATCGGCAATATAAGAAATCCTTTCTCCGGAAAGAAAAAGAAAATTCCAAAATCAGCGCCGGTTACTGAAAGAACCGCTATTGATGAGCTTCAAAAATCTTTGGTGTTAAGCGTTTCAAGCAGAACACAGATAGCTGCACTTATTATGCTTTACTGTGGATTACGCAAAGGCGAGATAATTGCACTAAAATGGTCTGATGTTGATTTTAGTAGGAAAATCATTTCGGTAACAAAAAGTGCAGTGCGTATGGATAGTAATAACTATAAAATCACATCACACACAAAAAACGGTAAAGACAGATACATTCCCATTCCTGACAATTTGTTAGCATATCTTAAGATTGAAAAATTCACATCAAAAGGTGAGTATGTATATCCTCAAAAAGACGGTAAAAAAATTCAGACTGTAACAAGCTGGCAAAAATCGTGGAACAGTTACATAACTCAATTAAATTATAAACATTATTCTGACACCTGCAAAGTCTTTGGGAAAACACCAAAGGCTTTTAATTCGCCGACCGGTATTCCGCAAGTGCTGGAACGGTTTACAGCTCATCAACTGAGGCATACATATTGCACTATGCTGTATATGGCAGGAGTTGATATGCTGACGACAAGTAAACTGATGGGACATTCAAGTATACAGATTACTCTTGAAATATATACTCATTTAGATGAGAAATATAAAACGCTGAACATATCAAAATTTAATGATTACATTAACAATGACTTCAGCAATATTATTATACTAAACAAAGTTGTATAAATCAAGAATTTTTATAAGTTATTTAAAAAAGTCGATTACAATGTAGTCGACTTTTTTATTATATAAAATTAAAAAAGCGGACAAATTGTCCGGAATAGGAGCAGACTTATGAAAAAAACAATTGCAATCGTAAACAAAAAGGGCGGAGTCGGCAAGACAACAACCGCACTTAACTTAGCAGCAGGACTTTCAAAAGAGGGTAAAAGGGTATTGCTCATCGACCTCGACCAGCAAGCCAATTTATCGTTTTGGCTCGATTATGAATTTGACGGAAAGCCTACTATCGCAGAAATGATAATGTTTTCAGTCAGCGGAATGTATATTGATTACAATGCTTGTATCAGACATTTTTCTTCTGAGGGTTTTGATTATATACCTGCGTTGAGTGCAAGCCTTGACGGTATTCCATCCTACCTCGCCGGAAAAAACGATTGCACAAACATTCTAAAAAAGCTGTTATCTGCAGATAGCTTTAGTGAATATGATTACATACTCATTGATTGTTCTCCTGCAACAGACTTACTTGTTACAAACGCTATTGCGGCAGCTGATAAACTGCTTATTCCTGTGCAATGCGATATTATGTCATATAACAAGGTTAATGACATTCTTCAGCAGCTTGTCAATGTTAAGAATGACACAGATGTATCAAAATATATTCTTGGCATCTTAGGTACAATGTATCAGCGAGGAACAACCCACAGCAAAGAAATTTACGATGCGCTGAGAGAGTCCTACGGTGATTTGATTTTCGACACAGCCATTTCTTATAAAACAGCCGCAAAAAACGCTGTCGGTTATCATCAGAGCAGTGTCAAGTCAACAGCTAAGACGAATATCTTAGGTCAGGAGTATATGTCAGTTGTAAATGAAATTATCGAACGAATGGAGGGATAAACAATGAAAAAGATGTCAATTCAGACAGGTAGTCTTAATTTTAATGTAACAGGCACAGGAAACCCTACCGCAATTCTCAACGATAATACTGTTGTAGAGATTGAAACGGATAATCTCGTTATCGATAACGAACAGCAGTTTAAAATACATAACGATACAATAAGCTTCCTTGCAAAGTGTATTCAGACTGACGGTCAGATTTCGCCTTGCGTTGTTATTCCTCTTGCTGATGGTAAGTATCAAATTGTTGACGGCAGACATAGATATTTAGCGGTCAAAGAAGCAGGTTTGCCGTTTGTAAAATGTATCATTCGTAACGATTTAGCAACCGATAAGGTTGCATATAAAAAGGTTCAGCTTACTACTAACCTTGCAAGAAATAATGACTATCTCCCCTCGGAGCTTGCTTATGGTTACAAGGAGTTGCAGGAACTTGGTTACACTCGTCAGCAGATGTCAGCGGAAACCGATACTGACGAAAAGAAAATTTACAGGTATATAAGACTTAATAACTTAATCAAGCCTTTGCTTGATATGACGGATAACGAGAAAATCCCGGTGCTTGCTGCAGTAGAGCTTTCGTATTTAAGCGAGAATGAACAAACAAGGCTTTTTGAATTTCTGCTGAACAATACAAGCTGTAAGGTGAGTTTAAAAATAGCAAAAGCTCTCAAAAAAGATTTTGCAAATTATGAATATTACTTTTGGCACTTTGATTATGACAATTATATTGTAAATAATCCGACAAATGATTTTTCTGATACTGAAACAGATAATTTATCTGCCGTTTCAGATACAAAAGAAGAAAAGGCTGATGAACGAGTTAAGAAAGAGAATACAGAAAGTTCTCTGACATCAGAACAGTTATCAGTATCACCAGCAGGAGAAAAAACAAGACAAACTAATGCTGATACCATTCAGGTAATTGCTCCCGAAAATATTTCTTTATCTGACAGAAGCATAATTGCAAAGGCAGTAATTAATGTTACAAGAATTGACTATTACATCATCAGAGAATTTTTTGATGCAAATGATTGTTATAACTACCTTAAAAAGAATTATATTGAAAGCTATTACACTGCTGTCGGGGTAAAAATTGACGACTGCAGGGTATCGTATAATTTTCGGGCAGCTCACAATATGTTTTCAATCAAGGTTAATAAAACAACATATATTATGCAGCATAAAGTACTTGAACGCATAGTAAGGCAGTATATTCGTGTGCATTATACCACAGATGATATTGTCAGAATCATAAAGGTTGGAGTAGAAAATGAAGATTAGTAATATACAGCTCCGCCTTAAACGATACCGCAAAGGTTCTAACATCAAAGCTATTGTTTCTGTTGTCATTGATGATTCTTTTATCATCAATGACATACAGCTTATCAAGATTGCCGATAAGTATCATTTAAAATTTCCTGCAACTAAAGTTGCCGAGAAAATCGGGCAAGAAAGTGTAGTACCTATCAACAGCGAAATTCGCAATACAATTACAAAAGCTGTAATTGAACAGTACCGAAGAACGAGGGATCACTTATGAATAATATCTATATTCCGAAATCATTAATGACTGCTGAATACAAGAAATATTCAGCTGAAACAAAACTTCTTTTTTCGTTTTTGCTTACCAATTCTGCCACTACCTCAAGCATAATACAAGTAGCAAATTTAATTGAAAATGTTGGTGCAACAAAGATAAAAGCGTATCAAAAAGAAATGAGAAAAATCGAAAGTGAGTGTGTAATATGAAATTCGATTTTTTCAGAGGGAACGAATGTGAACAATACTTGTTCTACAGAGTACCACAAGTTCTTTTTACTGATGATGAATTTAGATATATTTCGTCTGAAGCTAAACTGCTGTATGGTTTCTTACTTGACAGAACGGCTCTATCAGCTAAAAATAAGTGGACTGACGAGGACGGCAAAGTCTATGTGTATTTCACGCAAGACGAAGCCAAAGAAAAGCTCAACATTGGAACAGGCAAGGCTACTAAAATATTCAGCGAACTTGATGAAATAGGACTGATAATTCGTATCCGACAAGGGCAAGGCAATCCTTGTAAGATTTATGTTATGAATTTCGCAAAACCATTATCTCGGACTCAGACCTCCGAAAATCAGAAGTCTGAAAAAAGCAAAATGGAAGTCTTGAACTCCGAAAAAGACAACTTAAGACTTACGAAAAATGAAAGTCTGAAACAGGTAAAAAGGAAGTCAAGACTTCCGAAAAATGAAAGTCAAGACCTTCAAAAGTCAGAAGTCAAAAATTTTGAAAAAGGACATTCAAGACTTCCAAAAAGCGAAAGTCAAGACTTTCAAAAAACGGAATGTAATAATACTGAGAATAGTCATACTGAGAATAGTCATATCTATCTATCATCTTTCTCTGCGGATAGATTGAATGACGGAGTGATAGAGTATCAGCAATGTATTGATGAAGTAAAAGAACAAATATCATATGACAGTTTGCTGCATCAAGGCATTGATAAGAATTATCTTGATTTCATCGTAAGTCTGATTGCAGATGTGTATATCAACAAAAACACCGAGAATACATACAGTATCAATAATGTAAGCATATCAGCTGAAAGAGTAATTAAAAGATACAGCCTGCTTGATGATACACATATCTGTTATGTGACCGAAAAGCTAATACAATCTTTTAAAAACCAACAGATAAAAAACATTCGCAAATATACAATAAGCTGTCTATATAATGCTCCTGTGATGATAGATATTGATATTGACTCACAGTTAGCTTATAAAGGTGATTGATAGAAAGGAGCGTATATATGAGCATTTGGGACGATTATAAAACAAGTGTAAGGACAAGGATAAATGTTAAGCAAGATAGACTTTTGCTGACCGAAAGGCAGTGGAAGCTCAAGCATTATATCAAAATTGATGATAAGTGCGGTAGGTATCTTTGGGTAAATGCTTATTGTCCTAATCAAGAACTGTATCTTTGGGATGAGGAAGTACGCAAAATGACTGATGAAGAACTTACAGCCTATCGAACAAAAGAGAAAGGAAAGCGTGTTGCTCGTCAAAAAGCCTTCTTACAGCAGAAAAAGGTAAAGAAGGAAGAAGAGTTACTGCAACTGCGTCGAGAAATCACACAGGACATTGTTAAAAGCATTATTAAAAACACTTTTACAGCTCAAAATTTTGATTCAGGCATAGAATATGACGAAATAGTCATAGATACAGAAACAACAGGACTTAATGCCGATACCGATGAGCTGTTACAGGTGTCAATTATAGACAGTCAGGGCAATACGCTCTTCAACAGCTATATTAAGACGCTTTTCACAGAAAATTGGGATGGAGCTATGGCGGTAAATCATATAACCCCCGAAATGGTAGCGAACGCACCCAATATTTTTGAAGTTAAGCAGGAAATAAACAGGATACTTAACTCAGCGAATATAATTGTGGGTTACAACACAAATTTTGATTTAAGTTTTCTTTCTGCTGTCGGCATTGAAAACAGCAATGCGACTGTCATAGATGTTATGCAAGATTTCGCAGACATATACGGTGAATGGAGTGATAAGTATGGCTGCAATAAATGGCAGAAGCTAACAAAGTGTGCCGAATATTATGGTTATGATTGGGGTTCTGAAACAGCTCACGACAGTTTAGCTGATTGCAGGGCGACTTTGTATTGCTACAATCAAATGATAAGAGAGGAGAAGTAATTTGGTTAAGAGATTTGTTTCTTTTGTTCTTGTGGTAATAGCGTTTATGTCTTATTCTACCGTAGGACAAGCAGCAACATACCAAAAAGGTGATGTAAATAAAGACGGTGCTATAAATATAACTGATGTTACATTAATTCAGATGTATATGGCAGGCGAAAGCATAAAAAATTTTACATTGTATAATGCTGACTTCAACGGAGATGGCAGCATTACAATTAATGATATATCAACAATTCAGTTGTATATGTGTGGTCAAATTTCATTATATAATAATTATTTTTATACCTTGGCAAACGGCAAAGCTACCATAACCGGATACAACGGCTCAACAAAGAAGCTGAATATACCGTCTTATTTATATTCTGATAAAAATGTAGCTTTCAGAGTTACAACCATAGGAGAAAATGCTTTTTATAAAAAATATTTTATAACTGAAGTGATAATACCGGAAAGCGTTATAAAAATAGAAGATAATGCTTTTGCCAATTGCAAAAATTTAGCAACTGTAACTATTATAAATCCTAATTGTCATATTGATAGTTCGTCATTTGAGAATTGTCCTATCAGTAGCTTTAAATTTGGATAATCGGACAAATTGTCCGGTTGCGGAAGAAGTATAATGATTAAAAAATACGGAGCGTGAAATTCAATGATTGAATATATAAAGGAAGCCGAATTACGAGTAATGAACATCTTTTGGCAAAATAATGATGATGGTCTTACAAAAGGTGATGTATTGCAGCATTGTGAAAAGTTGAAATATCCATACCAAAAAGATTATGTACGCAATACTGTTAAAAGATTAGAAAAACGAGGATTCATCAAGATTGTAGGAACACGCAAAGGCAGTACACGGTTTGCATATGTATATAAGCCGTTGTTGTCAAAAGCAGAATTTTGGTTCAGCTTGGCTGATTTGAACGAGAATGAAGTGAAAGAGCTTATAACACTATGTAACGATTTTCTAACAAACCGCACTTGAAATATAATTCTATCCTACTCTCCTTTTACTAATAACAAAATGCACGATAGCCTGTGCGGAGCTATCGTGCAGAGTTTACAACTGAGGAAATCGGTGATAAAATGAAAAACAAAAGCATTAAAAAATTACAATTAGCCATTGAACCACTAAAAGTATATCACAACTATTTTGCAGATTATGACGAAGTCAAAGCAAAAAGCGTGCTGATGAATTTTTATTCCGAATTAAAGGACATAGTTCCCGAAAAGCAAGTAATACTTAGGCGAAAAAAATATTATTCCTTTTACATCAATCTTTTTTTAGTTATGCAAGCGCTTGAAAACAAGGAATATTCAAAAGCCTGTCACGAAATTTGTACGCTTGATTATTATGAGTCGATACTTCAAATGCGTGTTTATAATTCATTAATGCTTTTATTACAAAAATATTTGGAGTGAAGCAGGTTGGTATTAATTTATTAAAGTCAAATAAAATTTACAATTAAATAATTTATATGCGAAAAGCAGTTAAGTATTTTGTTATTAAAAATCTTAGCTGCTTTTTTATTTGGATTGACAAACAAAATTGTGAACGATACAATATAAGTATAGACACTAATACGAAAGGGGTCAGAGTTATGACTACACAAGAAAAGAACACAAACATTACAAATACGAATGAATCAGCAGAGAAAAAGACGAATAAGAAAAAGGCTATTGGTATTGTTGCGGTTGCGGCAGTAACTGTGGCGGCGGTCATTATTGCTATGCTGACCGCTTGCGGAAATAAACAGCCTGTTGCAACGGCTGATGAGGTAATCGGTACATCTGTTCAGACTGTCACACAGGTTGTGACGGACAGTCAGGGTAACACACATATAGAAGAAGAAACAAAAGTCGTTGAGGTTAAGCAGACACAGCCTTCGGAAAAGTCGGAAAAAGCAACGGAAGCAAATGCAGAGAATATGGCAAAGACCGACAACAAGCAGAACAACGGTGGTCAGAGCAACAATAACAGCAACGGCAACAACAATCAGACTAACAACAATAACAATGCCGGCAACGGTCAGACAAGCAAGAACAACAGTCCATCAGGCAACACAAACAAGCCTGCAAGCAATTCAGGCTCAAGCGGTTCATCAAGTCAGAGCAAGCCGTCAAGCGGCTCCGGCTCATCATCTTCAAGTAAGCCTGCACCGGCACCGGCTACACAGCCTGCAACAAAAGACCCGCACGAGGGAAAAACTTGGTACGATGCAGAGTACAAAACCGAAAAAGTTTGGGTAGTTGATGAGGAAGGCTACACTTGGCAGAAACCGATTTACGAAACACACGATAGAACAATTTGTAATACCTGCGGTGCAGATATTACAGATAATTGTGCCGAACATGGAAAACAACATATGCTTAATGGAGAAAATTCAAGTTATCGTAATGAAATGGTTGATACTTTAGTCGGTTATGAAACAATAACCGTTCCTGAAAAAGGACATTATGAAACAAAAACAACTCTCGTAAGAGCAGCAGGTTGGTTTTGATATATATATGAAAATTAAACACATCAATTAAAGCAGTTAAGCAAGAGCTTGACTGCTTTTTTCATACCTATAAAGAAAAGGAGTGGTATTATGAGCGGAAAAAGGAGTCCACCAACAGAAAGAAAAATATACTATCTCATTGAAAGGAGAGTTTTATGAACAAATTAAAAAAGCTAAAGTCGGCAATTATTTCCTTTTGCAAGCCTAAAAAGCTGACATCATTGGCAGTTGCATTAACAACAATCTTTGCTATGCTGCCTGTCGCTAATATTTCGGCAAGTGCTTATTCATATACGGGGCTTAGTGAAATCGGCGGCAAGGTATTGATTCAATCTTCGGAAAAACCGTTAGTCCTTATTGACAACGGAAGTGCAGGCAAACTTGACGCATATAAATTCCTTATCAACGGTGAGGTCGGTTATTGTATTGACCCACAGCTGCCGGCACAAAAGACAGGCGGAAAGACTATGGAGTTTACGCAGTTTTCGGGTGATACAGGTAAAGAAGTAATAAAACTTGACCCTAATTCGACTGATGAAAAAGAAAAGGCTCTTATAGTAGGTTTAAGTGTTCTTTACGGCGGTTACGGAGATTATTTCTCAACATTCGAGAACGGCGGTAAATCGGCTAAGTCCATAATGGACGGATTTATTGACGGTGTGTATTCATCTTTATTTAACAAGATGAGCACACGAGAGGATAAGTATTATTTCTTATCGCATTATACGCTCTCACAGCTTTATCACGAGCTTGTAAATGACGGTACATCTTGGAAAACTTGGAGCAACTACAAAGATGTTAACACAATGATTAATCGCTTAGTAGATTACACAAAGAATATAGTAAAATCCACAGGTGATTATTCAGCTATCAAGCGTAGTTGTGCAACCAACAATTACTACATTACACAGCCAAAAGGCAAAGACGGCACTTTTTGTCAGCACTTAATAGTAAGAATACCGAAAAAAGCTAAATTATATCTTGAAAAGTCAGGTACAAGCGAAGAAATCAAAAACCTGACAGAACAGACAACTGATAAAGATTACTTGAATTTCGCAGGTGCACAGTACACCTTGTATAGTGATGATAACAAAGTAGTTGCAGTTGCAGAGCTTGATAAAAACGGTAATATTGCAAAAATTAAGTATTCGTACTCCAATCAGGATTGGATTACAAAGAATTACTTTGAGCTTGTTTCAGGTCAGTATTACCTCAAGGAAACAAAAGCACCGGCAAACGGTTACTTCGCTCTTAGCGACAAGAAATACAATGTTACAGTCACAACAGACGATTGCAATAACGAAAGAATACTTGAAATTCTTCAAATATCTGATACTGAAATCGTTAAGCTGAAATTCAAAAAAGAAAGCAGTAATCCTGATTTGACAACAGACAATGACTGCTATTCATTAGACGGCGGTATATTTGCTGTCTTTTCTGACGAAAAGAGTGCATACGATTATATATCCGATAACAGCGTAAAGAATAACATCGTCAGGTACTTCATTACCGACAGCAACGGTAATTGCAAAGCTATATCTAAAGACGGCAACTCTTGGGACTATAACGCAAATTCAGACCTGTATAAAATTGCATACAGTGACAGCTACTATGCTGTTGAAATGGTAGCACCGAAAGGTTTTAAAAACTACAACCGTCCGGTGCAAATGGCTATAAATGGTACAAACGGTGGTTTTGTTGTATTATCAGCAACTATTTCTGACACACCTCTTAATGACCCTATTAACATATTAGTGAGGAAAAAAGACGCAGTAACAGGTCAATACACTAATATGGAAAATGCAGAGTTTACGGTAAAATACTATTCGGGCTATTATTATTCTGAAAATGAACTTGTGGGTAAATCACCTGAGAGAAAATGGATACTCAAAACCGATAGTGACGGCTATACACATTTAGATGAAAGCTATAGAGCGGATAGCGACTATGGAGAACCGTTTTATATAACAAGTGCAGAAAATCCAAACCCGGCTATGCCACTTGGCACAGTGACAATACAGGAAACCAAAGCCCCGACAGGCTACAAAATCAATCCTGAATTGTTTATCCGACAAATTAAGGTTGATGAAGCCACAGGCTCAATCACAACCTTTAATGAGATTGAAGTGCCTGAACCACGAGATACCATTTACGGCAATCTTACAATCTACAAAACAGCAGAGGACAGCAAGCGAGGAGCTAATACTGCTAAGGATGTATGGTTTAATGTCAAATCTGATGACGGAGTGACAGACGAAAACATAGTAACAAAAAGCAAGGGCATAGACGGTGCAGCAACGCTCAGCGACTTGCCTGTTTACAAAGCAAGCGGAGAATATGTAAAATACATAATCACAGAGCTTGGCTACAAAAATGCAGACGGTACATACTCGATACCTGACAGATATATTCCTCCTGCTAAAAAAACCGTTACGCTAAAGGAAAATGTTACTCTTTCATTTTATTTTGCAAACAGACTGCAAAAGACAGGCTTAATCGTTCAAAAAGAGTCTGAGGACGGCATTGTAAGCGGCTTTTACTTCTCGGTAAAGTCTGATGACGGCAAAACAAATAAGGTGCTTGTAACAGGCGAGGACGGCACTGCTCATCTTACCAATCTTGCGGTGTATAACACAAGCAATGAAAAGGTTAAATACACAATTGATGAATTAGGCTTTAAAAATGCAGACGGTACATATTACTTCCCTGCTAAGTATGTAAAGCCTGCGGCTCAGACAGTTACACTTGAGGACGGCAAAAGCTTTGTAGTTACGATGAAAAACCTGCTCAAGCGTGGCAGTGTAGAGCTTTTAAAAACAGACGGCAACGGCAATCCGCTTGAGGGTATTGAGTTTGAACTCTACAACACAAAAACAGGCATTGTTAATGTTATAAATAAAAACAGCAGTATTATATACGAAGCTGCCGACAGCAAGACAGCTGATACGGTAACAAAGCTCGTTACCGACAGCGACGGCAGAATTATTGTAAATAACCTCTTACCCGGTGATTATTACTTCGTTGAAACAGACAGCAAAGGTAATATGCCGTATGCAGGCAAGATTAAATTTACGATTTCACCCGACAGCTTAGATACACTTGATATACAGCTTACGGTTAAGAATAACAGCGTCTTCATTCCTGAAACCGGCGGAACAGGCAACAACAGACCGATTTACATTGAAATCGGTGCTGCTGTATTAGCATTTACTTTTCTTGTGGGTGCTATTGGTTTTGGTATAAAGAAAAAGAAGAAACACATCGGCAAAAAGGCTCGACAGTAAATCTGTTGAGCCTTTTACATACAGTGGACAAATTGTCCGCAAAAAATTTTTTAAGGAGGGGTTTTCTTATGAGAAAATCAATCAGAAAATCATTCACAGGCAAACTGCTCGCAGCAGTAATGATGTTGACATTACTCTTTGCGGCAATACCAACAGCAAGTGCGGCTACTGCACTTAAGACAGACCAAAAGGTCAATATCAGTGTGAGATGCACTAAACCGGGCTATACTTTTGAACTGTTCAGAGTTGCAAACCTCAAGAGCACAACAGCGACTCCGTACAAGACAGAATACACATCACTTGTAAATTCAGTAAGTGCAAGCGTTCTTGCAGGTGACTCAAAAGCAGCTCTTGACGCACTTGACAAGGCTGATTTAAGTACAGCAGTATCAGTAGGTACATTTGCTTCATCAGCAACAAACACAACACAGAGCTTTTCAAGCCTTGAACAGGGTATTTACTACATTAAATGTGTTAAGTATCCGGCAGGCGTAACAAGCGTTACAAACTCTGTACTCGCTCTCCCCTATTACAACAACGGTGAGTGGGTGTATAGCTATGCTGAAACCAATCTCGCAAGCAAGGTTGCTGATGACACTCCAACAACCGAAAAGACAATTACAAACAGTACTAAAAACAATACAAATTATACAGATGTATCACTTGGTGACACTGTAAACTTTAAACTTAAGAATACAGTAGCAGGCTCAAACGAGATTAAGCTCACAACATACGCTGTATATGATGATATGAGCGCAGGACTTACACTCAACAAAAATTCATTTAATGTATATCTTGCTGACAGCAAGTCTGCAAAGATTGGTGCAAACCTTGTAAACGGCACAGATTATAAGGTAAATGTAACAAGTGAAGCTGACGGTAAGAATACAACATTTAATGTAGCTCTTACTTCTGAATATCTTGCAAAGTCAGCTTTTTACACAAGCAACGCAAAGTATGTAATTGTTACATATTCAGCAACACTCAACAAGTATGCTGTGAAAGGTACAGCAGGCAACCCTAATGAGGATGTTAAACTTGAATATGGTAATACATCAGGTGTTGATTCTGTTCCCGGCAACAAGGTATATGTTTATACATACGGCATTGGCATTAACAAGCTCGATGAAGCAGGCAACAAGCTTGCCGGTGCAACCTTTGAGCTTTACAAGACAAAGGCTGACGCTGAATCACAGAAAAACGCTATTGCAACAGGTACATCAGACAGCAACGGCACAGTTAAGTTTATGAACTCTGCTAACGAAGAAATGAAAGTGCAGAGCGGAACATATTACATTGTAGAAACTGTTGCTCCTGCTGGCTACAATGTTTACGGCAAGGTAATTGATGTTGAAATTCCTGTTCAGTACAATTCAGTATTTACTAAAGGAACTTGGGTACAGAACGCTCCTGAGAATGGCACAGTGGATATTACTGTAACAGATACTGTTGTATTCTTCCCTAAGACAGGTGGATTTGTAGGATTTATCAGAGTGGCTGGTATGGCTTGTGTAGGTATTTCTCTTGCATTGGTACTTGCATACTTTATCAAAAAGAAATCAGCTAAGGCAGCAAAATAATAAAGCTGCAAACAAACTATAACAAAAAAAGGGCTGCCGATTTATCAGTGGCCCTTGCTCACGAAAAAATTATGAAAACTAAAATATTTTTTATATCCCTCTGCGTTCTTGCTGCGGTCGGAATAGGCTTTATAGTATATCCCAACATTGCCGATTACATCAACAGCAAGAACAACGAAACTGTAATATCAAATTACAATACAAGCACTCAGACAATGTCTGACGAGGAAATTAACAGCGAGCTTGCTAAGGCTCAAAATTTTAACGAATTGCTCGCAAAGAGTGCGTTAAACGATGAAGAAAAAGACGAATACAATGCAGCAATGTCAGAGTATGAGAACATTCTCAACTACAACGATATAATGTGTACTATCGAAATTCCGAAGATAACTGTTGACTTACCTGTGTATCACGACAGCACCAACAGAGAAGAAAAACTCAAAAAAGGTTGTGTACATTTGGCAAACACTTCACTACCTGTTGGCGGTGCAAGCACACACACAGTAATATCTGCTCACTCAGGGTATCCTGAGCAGGTATTCTTTGATGAGTTGGACAAACTCGAAATCGGAGATACCTTTAAAATAAATGTACTGAATAAAACACTCACATACAAGGTTTGTGAGATTAACATAGTTGACCCTGACGATTCAAGTAAACTTGAAATTGAGAACGGCAAAGACTATGTAACATTGGTCACTTGCTATCCGTACTCAATTAATACGCACAGGCTTTGCGTGCGTGGTGAGAGGGTTACAAGCAATGTCACGCAACTTGCAACTACAGACGAACCTAAAAGCTATTCAAAATATGCTCAAATGGGTTTGTATATCACATTAGGAATGATTCCATTAATAGCAGTTGCTATTTTTATTTGTGTGAGTTTAAAAAGAACATTAGGATAAAACAGGAATTATATATGAGATTGCAGGAATTACTTAATAATGGAGAGTATGAGATAATTATGAGAAATATATTGTTTAGAGCGAAAACTATTGAAAGCAATAGTAAATGGGTATATGGATTAATTACAAAAATGTGTGGAAAATTTAATATTGTATCTCTCACTGGTGAAAATACCGCATACCCTATTATCAAAGATACAATTTGTCAATATACGGGTGTGAATGATAAAAACAATATTAAGATTTTCAATGGCGATATTCTTGAATTTACTGATAATGATGGAGCAAAGGTTTTAGAGTTAGTGAGCTGGAACGAAAAAACTCTGTCATATAATATTTATCAAAACGGAAACAAACAACTGCCTGACGATTTTACAGGCTTTGAGCAAAGCAGCTACAGATACGAAGTAGTAGGAAATATATATGATAACAAAACTTTGCTTTGTTACAACCATAATAATAAAACTTAAATTTAACGAAGAAAAGAGAAACAAAAAAATGAATAAACTATTCAAAAATAGTATTATTGCAGTAATAGCGGTGTTGACGGTTACCTGTTACTGTATATCAGTGCTTGCAACAAGCTTAGATGTAAATGCTGACAATCAGATTGATATAAACGATGTTACATATTTGCAAAATGAAATATCAAATTTAAGCGATGATACAGAACTTGACCTAAACTGTGACGGCATTGTAAATGTGAATGATGTATCATTCCTGCAAATTGAAATAAGCAGAAACAGTCTTGAGAACAACACTCAAATAAGAGTAGCAATAACAGAGTATAACAAAAATGTCGGCGATACTTTTACTGTAAGTGTTGATACAAATAATAATGTAAATGAGATCACCTACTCATCTTCTGACAGCTCAGTTGCAAAAATAGTTGCAACGGACAAGCACTCAGTAAAAATTAAGGCTAATAAAGTTGGCAACGCAACTGTTACTGTTAAGCAGTGCAGGGAAACTGTAACGGCAAAAATCAAAGTTGACAAAGCAAGGTGTGTTGATTTATCGGAGTGGAACGGTGATATTGATTTCAATAAAGTAAAAAAGTCAGGTGTTACTTGTGTAATTCTTAGAGCCGGTTACGGTAAAGACGATAATCAAGAGGACGAAAAATTTAATGAATATTATGCAAAGGCAAAGACCGCAGGTTTAAATGTTGGAGCATATTGGTACAGTTATGCTACTACTATTGACGCTGCAAAAGCGGAAGTAAGAAATTGTATGAAAAGCATTAGGGGCAAAGAGTTTGACTTGCCTGTTTTTCTTGATGTTGAAGAATACAGACAAGCTGTTTTGCCACGCAGAACATTGACTGATATTATTTCAACCTTTTGTGACGGCATAAAAAGCAACGGTTTCGAGTCAGGTTTGTATTCGGCAAAATCAATGCTTGTTGACAGTGCTTTTCCCGATGAGCTTGCAGGCAAGTATATAATTTGGATGGCAGCACCGAATAATTCATACAAAGGGCTTCCGTCATTTGTTGACATTCATCAGTATTCGTGGACAGGCAGGGTTGACGGGATTTCCGAAAAGGTTGATATGAATTACATATATAATTTAAACTGTTAATTGTAAGGTGGATTATAAATGCTTAAAGGATATGATAGCAAAGATATTATTTTTATCGTTGCAGACTCAAAAAACGATTCCGTTGAAAAATTATCATTATTAACGAAAACGAAAGAAAATTTTGAAACAAATAAATTTGCACCTATTCTTGGTAATAGCGGTAAGGGAACTGAATTTATTATTGGTGAAAACGAAAAATGGAGGAACAAAAGATGAAAGCATCAACATCAGAAAAATTAAAAAAGGTAATTTCGGATATTGAAAATACAAAGTCTGAAATTGAAAAATCAAAAGAAAAAATTAAAAAGCTCAACGCACAAAAAAAGAAGCTTGAGCTGCAAATTGAAAAAGAAAAGCACAACGAGCTGTGCTCGGTTTTGTCGGACTACGGAATTAAATCCGTAAATGATTTTCAGAACTTTTTGGAAAAGTATACATCAGAAGTAAACACTGACGAAAATATAAATGGAGAAAATTGATTATAAATCAATTTTCGGATTGTACAGAAAAAGTTTCTTTTTCTGTTGGTGAGCGTAAGCGATTTAGTTTTTATGAAAATAAAAACTATGGGGTTTCAGGGGCATACACCTGACCAGCGATTTGTGTGTACAAAATTCATTTTGTACACACAAAATCTGTGCTGGCGTAACATCATTTCGTGCCGAAAATGATGTTACAAAACCATCAGGAAAAGAAAAGAAAAATCGGGTGAAATTTGTGGTTTTGGGAGGTCAAAATGAAAAATAATGCAAAAAACTTTCGTATTGATATACGATTATCAGAAGCAGAAAAAGCAGAAATTGCATATCAGGCTGCACTCAACGATATGTCTATTTCTGAGTATGTGCTGAAATGCGTGCAAAGAAAACGAATAGTAATGTGTGACAATTTCCCCGATTTGCTTTACCAGCTTTCTGCACTTGGCAACAACCTAAATCAGATTGCCGCCGTTGCTAATACGAATAAGTACATATCAGAAAAGCAGATTGAAGCTACAAAAAACATTTTAACTGAATGTTACGAAAAAATGTCGGAATTTGTTTCTTACATTTGTGAGCCAAACGAAAAAACAACAAATAAGCAATTAAGCGATGAGGTTGTAGAAGAAATTAATAATGCTCTCGCTGTCATTAACAGCAGAATAAATCAATATTCTGCAAAGAACGAAAAGAAGGAAATGTAATGGCAGTAGTAAAAACCATTAACAAGGATAAACACAAACAAACCTCAAACCGTATGTATTCAGATGCACAAGCCTTTGGTGCTTTGAATTATATAACACGAAAAGATAAAACAACACCCGCATTAACATATTACAATTTATCAAATTCAAATTTCACAAATTATGAAACGATAAAATTTTTTCAGCAAACGAGAAAAATGTATGACAAGGATAATAAAATTCTTGCTCATCATTTAGTACAATCATTCGATGTAAACGATAAACTTACACCTGAGCTTGCAAACAAAATTGGCAGAGAGCTAATACACAAATGCTTTCCTGATATGCAGGTTGTAATGACAACTCATACAGACGGTAAGTGCCTGCATAATCATTTCATAATAAACTCTGTGTCACCGATTGACGGTCATAAGTTTCTTGATAATATGAAAACAGTAAGAATGATTAGACGAGTTTCGGATGAGCTGTGTTACAAATACGGCTTGACAGTAATCGAAAATCCCCAAAACGATACAAGCCGACTTGACGATGCAACTTTTAGAAAAGCTGTTGAGGGCAAGAGTTGGAAATTCAATCTTGTGAATGATATTGACAAAGCACTTGAAAAGTGCAAAACAAAAGAAGAGTTTATAAACTACTTTGAAAACAATGATTATAAAATCAAATATGAAAATGTACATATTGTATTTCAAAAAAACGGTGAGGCTAAATCAATCAGAGCAGATACGCTTGCTAAACAATTTGGAAATAAATATTGCAAAGCAAGTATCGACAAAGCATTGGGACTGCAATTTGTAAAGCCCAAAAAGAAAAAATATAAAGAAGAAAATCAAAAAAGAGTTTTCGAGGAAATGGAACAGGAAGCTAAAAATCAATGGGAACGATATGAAAAGCGTTACTCAGATAAGGTCAAGGTGACAAGCAACAAGTATTTTGAAAACTTAACATTTTTTAAAAATCCGTTTGCGTTTACTCTTAATTTACTAAAACACATATTTTTAAATTCTAAAAAAACAGTTCATAAAAATATAATCAAGCAAAATTTAAAATATACAGTAAGACAAACAACAGATTATAAAAAGATGAGAAAGAGAATATCGAATGTGCCGTACAGAGAATTAACCGGAACGCTTGGCAATACTGCACAAATTAAGCTGTACAGCTTTCAGCTTGCAAAGCTGTTCAATGACGGTATTCTTTGTTATGCAAATGTCGATATGGTAACAGGCGTTGCAATGGTTACGGTCAAGGAACATAACTTACAAAGAATTGCTAATGTTCTTGGTCTTGAAAGTGCAGACTCTCTGATTACTCAAGCCGATACCATCAGAAACAGAAAAACATATTCAAGACTTAAGAGGTCAGGCAAGAAGCTGGAGTATCTTATGGTAAATAAAAATCAAATTGATATTTTAAATTTTAAATGCGTCCAATTTGCAAAATTTCAAAAATCAGAAGATAAGTTCAATATCGTTTTTCTCGAAAATGATAAAGACAGAATATTGAATTTACTATATCCGAATAAATCAACAGAGCCAACTGCACCAACATTTGTGCAGGTAAACGCTCAAATTAACAGAAGATTGAAAAAACAATCAGAAGAAACAGGAGAAAAACTTTGTTACAAGGTTATAAGCTCAAAGCAATATGACCTTATTAAAAACTCAGATATTGATTACGCTGTGTTTAAAAAAGAAAACGGAACTTACAATCTTGTTTTTCTTGAGAGCAACAGCAACAATATAAATAATATATTATATCCCGGAAAGAAGGTAACTTTGCAATAATAGTTTTGCAAACTAATTCAATTTGACATTTAAGAAAAGGAGGACTCTATATGCTACCAAACTTATATAAGTGCGATGGACTTTATTACTTAATCAAAAAAAGTTCAAGTTAGGCTTGACTTTTATGCTTTAAAGTAATAAAATGTTAGGAGGATAATGATGTCAATAGAATATGAAAACAAAGTAAAAAATTATCTTCGTATGCTTGAAAAAGAAGCGAGAAATATTACAGCCACACCTGAAGATTGGCTCAAGTTTTTACATACATCTTGTAACAACTACAAACTTGATTTCAGAGAGCTTGTTTTAGTCAATACAACATTTCCAAATGCTACTGCATTGTTACAACTCAAAGATTGGAATAATAAATTCGGCAGAAAAGTCAAAAAGAACGAATCAGGTATTCCCTCATTAAATTTTAGCGGCAGAATTTTAAAGTTGAAACATTATTTTGATATTTCTCAAACTGTTGAAACCGAAAATTCAAAACCTGTTCCTATTTGGAAATATGATAAGAATTATGAAAACAGTATAGTAGATTTGCTAAATTCAAAGTTTGATCTTAAATGTCAGAATTTTGAAACAGCAATTTCAGGAGCTGTCAACAAACTTACAGCAATTAATTTGGAAAGCAATTATAATTATTTGCAAAGCGTGTATAAAAATACACCTTTAGAAAAATACGGTTTAACGGCTAAAAAAATATATGGTGAAATGATTGCGAAAAGTGCTATGGCTGTAATTTGTTCTCGATGCGGTTATGATGTTACAAAAATATTCGATACCGAAGAATTTCAAGATGCGATTATTTTTGACAGTGTAAAAACCACATTTGAATTGGGCAGAGCAACCTTTGATGTTGCAAAATCAATATTGGGTTTTATATCATATACAATTTATAAAGAAATAGAAAAGGAGAAAAGTTATGAACGAAAAGAGGAAAACAGTCAACGGAATAGATTACATTCTGGGCGAGGACGAGATTTGGTACGCAGACCTTCCTCTTCCGAAATTCGAACTGAACGATTGGGGAATGGCGAGAAAGAATTATCTCAAAGAACACGAACCGGGGAAGTACGAATATATGATGTTCACTCTCGAAATACTCCCTCATTTGGAAACAGTGCAGACACAAGCTCAGGAAATGTACGAAACCTTGATAGAACAGAAACGCAAGGCGTGGGGAGTGAACGAGGAGCTCAAGGAGAAGGATTGGCTCAAGTGGGTACAGTTGGCAAACAACGCTCGGGACGAAGCTCGTCAGGAAGTTCTCAGCGAATTGATATTAGTACCGACAACTTAACAGACATCAGAAAAGCAGAGGTAGTTGACAGCTCCTCTGCTTTTTCTATTTCTCAAGCTGAATTAAATACAATTCTAAGCGAGGGCAGCAGCTTTTATAACGGCAAATACAGAATTTATGAACAATTCCTCAAGGATGAGTCAATAAAAGAAAATGCAAGCTTTTTAAAGGATGAATATGGAATAGGCGGCAAAACAAGCACTCGTGATTTTGAATATATCGGAGCTGATTGGGACAAAAAAGGTCTTTTGCTGACCAACCGCAACACAAGAGCGAAAATATTAATCAAATGGGAAAAGGCTGCGAGAATTATTGATTATCTTATTAAGGAAGACAGATATTTAAATGTAGCAGAAAAGCAAGGCTATATTGATTATAAGAAAGCAAAAGCAGAACCCTCAGAAGAAAAAGAAGTGATAGAAACAGCTGCAACAGATTTAGTTTTATCTTATTCCGTCGGCAACAAATGTTATATAGGTTCTGATGAGTATAAAATTGTTGGCATAACGGATGATAAGGTATCTTTGTATGATAGCCGTTTCCCTTTGCTCAGTACTGAGCTGAGCAAGAAAGAATTTGAACGCAGAATCACAGAAAACACTTTAAATGAACATTTATATGCAACTGAACAACACACAAGCATTGATGAAGTTACCCAAAATACTACTTCTGAAAGCAAGCAAAGCAACGATATTACAATCACTTGCGACTGGAGTGAACATCCTTCGTTTGAAAACGGCAAAACTTATTCCGTTGCAGACTTTGACAGAATAATGAAGTCTGCCGATGCCGAATGGGTAAAACTCAGGCAATACGAGCAAGATGTATATGGCGATATGGATGCAATATATCAAGCTTACGAAGATGGCGAAATTGACAGTGTCCATCAAGGCTATGCAAAGACAAAGTTTATTATCAATATGCCCGACGGAACTCGATACACAGAAAGACAGGACATTGGCGACGGTGACGGCGGTGTTATTGACTTTTTAGGCAGCATAGAAAGTTACAAAGACATTGTTCCTTTGCTTGAACAAGCGAGAGATAACGAGCCATCACTTTTAACTCCTGTTTATGGGAAAGAATTTGTAAAGGAGTTAGAACAACAATCGGACAAATTGTCCACTCTGAATGAAGATGTGCAGAAAGATGTTCAGTCGCAAGAAGATATTATTATTTCTTCGGACGGCAAAAACTACTCTATTACTGACGATGATTTTGCCGATGGCACAAAAAGTGAGCGTTATGCAAATAATATCAACGCAATAAAAACACTTAAGGAGATTGAAAGCAGCAACAGACAAGCAACACCGGCAGAACAAGAAATACTTGCAAAGTATGTTGGCTGGGGCGGTCTTGACAGTTATTTCAAAAGCGAAAATAATGGACAGTTAAAAGCATTATTAGATGAGAGCGAGTACAAGGCGGCATTGGCAAGCACGCTCACTTCGTTCTATACTCCGCCGACCGTTATCAGAGCTGTATACAAGGTTCTTGATAATTTAGGCTTTAAGTCAGGTAATGTCCTTGAGCCAAGCTGCGGTGTCGGTAACTTTATCGGTTTATGCCCACAGAGTATGAAAAGCAGCAAGTTCTACGGAGTGGAGCTTGACGATATATCGGGCAGAATTGCATCAAAGCTGTATCCACAGGCAAACATAGCTGTACAAGGCTTTGAAACAACTAATCTTCCCGACAACTTTTTTGATGTTGCGGTCGGTAATGTTCCGTTTGCGCAAATGAAAGTCCTTGACAAAAAGTACGATAAGTACAATTTTCTCATTCACGATTATTTTTTTGCAAAAACGCTGGATAAGGTAAGACCGGGCGGTATTGTTGCATTTATAACATCAAAGGGAACGATGGACAAAAAGTCCTGCAAGGTAAGAAAGTACATTGCTCAGAGAGCGGAGCTGCTCGGTGCTGTAAGACTTCCGAACAATACTTTTTCACGCACAGCAGGCACAGAGGTTACATCTGATGTTCTTTTTCTTCAGAAAAGAGAACGAATGATTGATATTGAGCCTGATTGGGTACATCTTGGCACAGATGATAACGGTATTACAATTAACAGCTATTTTGTCGAACACCCTGAAATGATATGCGGTGAAATGCAAGAGGTATCGGGTCCGTACGGTACTAAAGCTGAATGTATTGCTTACGAAAATGCGGATCTTGAAGATTTACTGAACGAGGCGGTTGCAAATATTGGCGGAGAGTATAAAGCGCAAGAGATTGAAAACCTTTTTGATAATACAGAAAATATTGAAGAAGATGAAATAATCCCTGCCACCCCTGATGTAAAAAATTATTCATATACAGTTGTTGACGGTGATATATATTATCGTCAGAACAGCATTATGGAGAGGCAGAAACTTAACGCAACAGCAGAAAAGAGAATAAAAGCTCTTGTTAAGGTGAGAGAAGCATTAAGAGGGGTGCTTAACAATCAGCTTGAGGATATGCCCGATGAGGTAATTAAAAATTCTCAGTTAAAGCTCAATAATTTATATGACAATTTTATAAATGAATTTGGATATATAAATACAAGGGCAAATTTAAAGGCTTTTGAAAAGGATGATTCAATTAATTTACTTGCGTCACTTGAAAAATTTGACAGCGAAAAGAATTACAAAGGTAAATCTGATATTTTTAGTAGGCGTACAATAAAGCCACATAAGGCTATTGACAAGGTTGAAACAGCTGCAGACGCACTTGCGGTTTCCATTGCGGAAAAAGCTAAGGTAGACTTGGAATATATGAGCAGGCTTTACGGTAAATCGGTTAATGATATTGTTGATGAGCTTGAGGGGACTATTTTCAATGTTCCCGGCACAGATGAATATCAAACTGCAGATGAGTATTTGTCGGGCAATGTTCGGCGAAAGCTAAGAACAGCTTTGTCATACAGCTATGATAAGCCTGAAAAATATGACAGTAATATAGCTGCACTCAAGGCAGTACAGCCAACAGATCTGACGGCTTCCGAAATAGATGTCAGACTCGGAGCTACTTGGCTTCCGGTTGATGTAGTCAGAGATTTTATGTATACGACATTTGGGACTCCTCGTTATGTGCAAGATTCAATCGAAGTTTCATACTCTGAATATAACTCAGAATGGAGAATATCACATAAAAGTCTTGATAAATCTGTAAATGCAGTCAGCAACTATGGCACTAAAAGAGTAAATGCTTACAAGATACTTGAAGACACACTTAATTTGAAAGATGTGAGGGTGTTTGACAATATTTATGATGATGGTAAAGAAAAAAGGGTGTTAAATCAGGAGGAAACCGCTATTGCTCAAAGCAAACAAGAGCTAATTAAAAGTCGCTTTGCGAGCTGGGTTTTCTCAGAAAGAAATAGAAGAGAAAGACTTTGCAGAATTTATAATGAGAGGTTTAACTCCGTCCGACCTCGTGAATATGACGGTTCTTTTCTTGTTTTTGACGGTATGAATACCGAAATTCGTTTGAGGGATCATCAGCGAAATGCGGTAGCACACGCAATTTATGGCGGAAACACTCTACTTGCCCACACCGTTGGTGCAGGCAAAACCTTTGAAATGGTTGCTATTGCAATGGAAAGCAAAAGATTGGGCTTGTGTAATAAGTCACTGTTTGTTGTACCAAATCATCTGACGGAACAGATGGGAATCGAGTTTATGCAGCTCTACCCGGCTGCTAATATCTTAGTTGCAACGAAAAAAGACTTTGAAACAGCAAACAGAAAGAAATTCTGTAGCCGAATTGCCACAGGCGATTATGATGCAGTCGTTATTGGCCATTCACAATTTGAAAAAATTCCAATGAGCACCGAGCGACAGTGTCAAATAATCGAAACACAAATTGATGAAGTTATTGAAAGTATACGATTTGCTGAAGAACATAATGCTGAAAACTTTACAATTAAACAGCTCGAAAAGACTAAGAAAAATCTTGAAACAAAGTTAAAAAAACTTTATGACCAGTCCCGAAAAGATGATGTTGTTACTTTTGAAGAATTGGGTGTTGACAAGCTTTTTGTTGACGAGGCACACTATTACAAAAATTTGTTTTTGTACACTAAAATGCGTAATGTTGCCGGTGTGGGACAAACAGAGGCGCAGAAAAGCTCAGACCTTTTTATGAAGTGCCGTTACCTCGATGAAATAACAGACGGTAAAGGCGTTGCCTTTGCAACAGGTACTCCGATAAGCAATTCTATGACTGAGCTGTATACAATGCAACGGTATTTGCAGTACAACAAGCTCTCTGAGCAAAGGCTGAGCAATTTCGACGCTTGGGCAAGTACCTTCGGCGAAACGATAACAGCTCTTGAACTGTCACCTGAGGGTAATGGGTACAGGGCAAAAACAAGGTTTGCAAAATTCTTTAATTTACCTGAGCTTATGAGTACATTCAGAGAGATTGCCGACATAAAAACTGCAGATGTTCTAAACTTAGATGTTCCTGAGGTCGAGCGACACAATGTTCTGACTAAACCGTCAGAGCAACAGGCACAAATTCTTGAGGGACTTGCTCAGCGTGCCGAAAGCGTTCGCAATGGTAATGTTGACCCATCAACGGATAATATGCTCAAAATAACTAATGACGGCAGAAAGCTCGCACTTGACCAGCGACTTATCAATCCTATGCTGCCTGATTTTGAGGGAAGTAAATTGAACGCTTGTGCGGATAATATTTTTTCTCTGTGGGATAAAACAAAAGAAGATAGACTTGCACAGATGGTTTTCTGTGACATATCTACTCCCAACGGTGCGAGAAAATTTAATGTATATGATGATTTAAAAGAAAAACTCATAGCAAAAGGTATTCCCGAAAACGAAATTGCATTTATTCACGATGCTAAGACTAATCAGCAGAAGCAAGATATTTTCAGTCAAGTAAGAAGTGGCAAAATAAGAGTTATTATCGGCTCTACCAGTAAAATGGGAGCCGGTACTAACTGTCAGGATAAACTTATAGCCTTACATCACCTTGATTGCCCTTGGCGTCCTGCAGATTTGCAACAGCGTGAGGGTCGAATTATTCGACAGGGCAATAAAAATCCGCTGGTACATATATACAGCTATGTAACGGAGAATACTTTTGACGCTTACTTATATCAGCTTGTCGAAAACAAACAGAAATTTATCAGTCAGATTATGACAAGTAAATCTCCCGTCAGGTCAGCGGAGGATGTTGACGAAACCGCTCTCTCCTACTCTGAAATTAAAGCGCTTGCAAGTGGCAATCCTCTGATTAAGGAAAAGATGGATTTGGATGTTCAAGTATCAAAACTAAAGATATTAAAAGCTAATTTCTTATCTGTGAAGTATGAGCTTGAAGACCAAATTGCAAGCACCTTTCCACAAAAAATCAGCAATGCAAAATATAATATTGAAAAAATCAAAAGTGATATTGAGCTTGTAAAAAGTCATATTGATGACGATTTCTCACTTAAACTCAAGGGGATTACATATGATGATAAGAAAGAAGCAGGACAGCAACTGCTTTTTGCTTGCGACAAGAGCATCGGCTCAGATAAGGTCAGAATTGGCGAGTATAAGGATTTTAGTCTTGACTTAAGGTTTGATGCCTATCACACGAATAAATATGTTTTAACTCTTAATGGCTCGGCACATTATGATGTCGAACTTGGCGAGGATATTTTTGGTAATTTAACGAGAATTGACAATGTGCTTAAAGCGTTGCCGGATAGACTTGAATCAGCCAAAAAAGAACTTTTGAAAGTTGAAACCGATTACAATTCATCCAAAGAAGCAGTAAACAATACTTTTGACAAAGAGGATGAGCTTAATACTAAGCTTGCTCGATTAAAAGAATTAAACAATATTCTTGAAATGGACAAATCGTCCACCAAGAAAGAGGATACGAGTAACGATAGCGAATATCATTACACTAAGGTTACAGAAAAGCAAAAAGAGATTCTTTCTTCTAATGGGTACAAGGATTTTGCTAAAGCTGATGATGGAAAAAATTTTATTGTAAAATATCCTACTGTTGATAAGGACAAGGTACAACATCTACTTTGTAATAACACTATAAAGCTATGAAAGGGAGATAAATTATGAATACAGCAGTTAAAAACGAGGTAATGTTACCTGAAGTTGTGGGACAGCTTATTAAATTTGCTAAAGCTGAAAATATGAACAAAGAAAGTGACGATATTGCAAAATTCGGCGAATATGTTACAGATTTGCAAAAACAAATTGCTGCATTAGAAAAGCAGATTGAAGTAATGAGCAAAACAGTTGAAAGTTTGCAAAGCAAAGACGCTAAAGAGGTTCATAACACTATGCTTAATGAAAGTAAAGCTAAAATCTCAAGTCTTAAAGGCTTTGTAGGCAAATGTGGCGGGACTTTAAAATCACTTCTTTTGACATTTAAAATCAAGGGAAGTAACGCCTTTAAAGTAGCTCTTCAAGCTTGTAAGCTTGACACACTTGCAAAAGAGGGTGCAAAACTTAACCACTCTGCAGCCCAAACCTTTAAGGAAAGCGCAGAAAGAACAGCATTATTTGCTAAACAGATGAGCAATGTACGTCATTCAGTCACAAATGCTGTTAGAGTACTTGCAGACGAAGAAGTATTAAGTGCTCCCCGACATCTTGAGAATGACAAAGGTTTACTTCATTCTATTGAAAACGGCTTTGCAGGCTTATCGCAGAGGTTCGATAAGCTCGGTGCTCTTGCAGACAATTTGTCCGATAAAATCGGATACAGATATGTAAAGGTTACAGAAAAGCAAAAAGATATTCTTTCCTCTGAGGGGTACAATGATTTTGCTAAGGCTGATGAAACGGGCAAATTCATATGTAAATATCCGGCAGAAGAAAAAAATAATATTATGCAGCTTATTAACGCTCAGAGTAATAATATGAAAATGTGAGGTAACAAATTATGAAAAGCAATAAAAAAGTAATATATGAAGATATTCCGATTGAAAACGCACGCAAATCGGTTGGCGCAATTGAAAAGCTGCGCAACAGAGATACAGACGGTGACGGGGTTTGCGATTATATCGACACAAATTACAACAAACCTGCTGACATTTATTTAAAATTAAACGAAGAAGAATATCAGCGATTGCTACAATCTAAACGAAATGACTTTATAGACAACACAAGAAGGTCTGGTGATCACTACATTGTCAAATGTAATGAAGCAACAAAAAGTGAGGTTGTAAAAATAGTAAGACCCGTAATTAAGCATTCAATGCCTATGACTTAAGGAGTGAATGTAAATGAATACAGATAGTTTTATTGTTCGTCCGCCGAATACGCTGTCGCAAGTTATAATAACTCCTCTTCAGCAACCACGAAGAGGAACGATTGCTCTTGCTAATGTGACTGTTGATGATACTATCACTATTAACAGCATTGCTCTCAAAGAAAGCAAATATGGCGGTCTGTATGTAAAAATGCCTGCAAAGCTAACCACAGACGGTACATACATTGACGTTGCACATCCGTTCAACAGCAGGGTCAGGCAGACGCTTAATGATAAGCTGATTGATATGTATGAAACAGGTCAATTTACTTATATTGACAATGCTACAAGCAACAAGAAATATTCACCGCAAGTAAGAATTGTAAATTGCTCTAAATATAGTGAGGAAAATACCTTTCTTGCTCGTGCGGATTTAGTAGTATCTTCTTTTGTGGTGCATAATGTAAAACTTAGGCATACAGACAATGGTAATTTAACAATCAGTATGCCGGCTTACTTATCTTCTACCGGTGAATACCGCTCAATTGTTGTTCCTAAAACAAAAAATGCTTATCAGTTGCTTAATAAAGCATACATCAATGAGTACAACACTGAGTATATGTACAAAAGAGCAACTGATGATAATATTAAGCGGTTAAAAGAAGCCGGTATAGAGTTTCAGCTTGCAAAGTCAGCCACTAACAATCTTATTAAATTTAAAGCAGCTGATGCCAATAAGGTAATGTCAGTTATAAATAAGGCAACAGTTTCAGCACCAAAAATCATAGGTTAATTTTATAAGGGTGGGTTTTATGCTCACCCTTGTTTTTTAGAGGAGATGGTTAATATGGCTCAACCGAGTCAGAATATTCTGCGAGGACGAAGCCACAGTAAAAAGCCTATGATTATTATGCTGAGTGTAATTTTCGTTATCTTTTTTCTGTTGGTATCGTTAGGCATTTTTTCTGTTCTCAACTATTCGTATGAAAATAATATAAAGCTTGAGGATATGAAATTTGCTCAATATCTTGCAGCAGTCAGCCATATGTTTTCTTTTAGTTTTACTATTCCTTTTACCCTTGAGAGAGTAAAGGAAATTCTAAAAATTCATTTGTCATTGTGGTGGCTGTATCTTGTATCAGCTCTTTTGCTGTGGGTTTTTATGACTTCAAGAAACAGAAACGATTTCAAAGGAATGGAACATGGTTCAGCCAAATGGGCGGACGATGAATTAATTGAGGAGTTTTCAAATCCTGAAAATGCAATACCTGTTGCAAAAGATTTCTATGTACCGATTGACGGCTCTAAAACAGCTAATCTTAATGAAATAATGATAGGTGGTTCCGGTGCAGGTAAGACATTCAGAGGTATTAAGCCACACATTATGCAAATGCTCGGAAGCTACGTAGTAACAGACCCAAAAGGTGAGCTGTATAGAGATTTATCAAGAATGCTTACAGCAAACGGATATAAGGTGAGAGTCCTCAATCTTAAAGATTTACATTACAGCAATTCCTACAATCCTTTTGTATATCTTAAATCAGAGCAGGATGTTTTCTCGTTATCTGACTTGTTTATGAAAAATACAAAAGGCGAGGGCGAAAAGGAGGACTTTTGGAGCGGTGACGCACAGAAAATTCTATCAATGCTTATGCTGTATCTGTTCAAGGACGATACGGAAATTAAATCGTTCGGCAGAGTGGTTCGTTTAGTCAACAGCGTTGCGTATGCTGACAATCAGATTGATATGTCCTGCGAACTTGCAAGATGTATGAATAAGCACGCCGTTAAGTACCCGAATGATTTTGGAACAATAAGCTGGACAGGCTTTCAGGGACTTCCACAGGAAACAATGGCTTCGGTTCTTGAAGTATTATCTAACAGACTCACGCTGTTTGCTACTACCGATTTGGATGCAATCACATCAACTGATGAGATGGACTTTGATATGGTCGGTGTCGAAAAAACTGTAATATTTCTTATTTTACCCGCAGCAAGAAACACATACAAGGCAATCTCAAATATCTTCTATACTCAGCTGTTTGAGCGACTTATGTATATAGCTGATACGAAGTACAACGGCTGTTTACCATTGCTTGTAAGCTGTGAAATGGACGAGTTTGCGAACATAGGTGAAGTACCTTCCTTCAATGAAATTCTTTCTGTTGTAAGAAGCTACAACATAAGAATATGTATTGTGTTGCAAGGTCTTGCACAACTTAAGGCTATCTACGAAAAAACATACGAAGCTATAATCGGTAACTGCGATATTTTTACTCTGTTGGGTTCAAAGGATAAGGATACTCTTGAGTATGTGTCCGCAAAGCTTGATAAAATCACAGTCAGAGGTGACAGCAGAAGTTTTAATCGTGGTATGTCAAACGGCGGAGGTGGTCAAGATACCGAAGCGTATATTGAAAGACCTCTGCTCTATCCTAACGAAATCAAAAAGGCGATCAAGCCAAAGGGTAAAAACCGTAAGTACGGCGGCTGCTGTATCGTTTTTGTAGGATATGAAGACCCGTTTTACCTGCCAAAATTTGATACTCCGTCACACCCTCGCTTTGCCGAATGCGGCTCAAAATTCAAGGAATATGTGCATAACTGCACCGATATTTCTATTGTATATATGCCGATATGGACGCAAAGATTAGTTGAATATCACAAAATGTATGATAAGCATAATACACAATCTAAAGAAGAACTAAAAGCATATGAAGAAGAAGTCAAAATACAAAATGAACAGGAGCAAGCAGAGCTTGAAGCTGAATTTGAACGCAATAATGTTCAAATCGAACTTCCTGCGAATGAAGAACCGTCAGAAGAAGAATACGAGGAATACTGCGAAAGTGTTGACAGTGGAGATTTACCTCCTGTGCAGGATTTTTCAGATGAGCCTGACGAGGATGATTTTATGTTTGACATAAGTCCTGTAGTTGAAAAGATAAAGGAGATGCAACAAGTAAATGAATAGTGTTGAAGATACAGCACAAACAATGTTTGCTTCACAAAGTGTAAAAAATATATCACAAATTATTTTAAGAGAAGTCGCTAACATTGCACGGTATAAAATGCTATACGGCAATAAGAGCAAAAGCACAAACGCAGAAAAAATATCGTCAGATACAAATGAGTTGCTGAGTAATGTTAAGTTTACGGGGCAATTCACAGATATTGCTTATGCTGACACAGGTATGATTACAGAAAAAGCTATATCGGAATTGTGCAACGGTGACGAGAAACTTTTTAATAATGTAACAGATACTTACAATAAAGCTGTAAATGACGGTTTTCTTAAGCGTGAGTGGTCAAAAACTACTAATGATGTTATTTATACACTTACAAATAAAGGCAAAGAATTAGTCAATTCGGAAGCTTTTATCAAACAGCTTGAAAAGAACATAAAAAATGCACTGTATAATGAAAAATTCAAAAATACAGCGGCTGTTGAGTTTACAGGCACTAAGGACGATGTCAATGTATTCAGATATGTTGACAGCATAAATATAAGAGCATTTGATAATCATCCGGCATTAAAAAAACTTTTTGACTTGCTTAAAAAGTACAATTTTATTTCTGTTGATGAAAATGGTAATGCAAAAGCAACGAATAAACTTTTTACATACTTTGAACAGCAAGACAAAAAAGGTATTAAACCAAATTTCAAAATAAGTAAGGTTACAGCGGATAATATGATAAATGTATCTGAAAAAATCAAGAAATCTCAACAAGCGGCAAATGCCGCAAGGAAAACTGCAGAGGTTGCCAAAAAAGCGGCTGAAACTGCTGCCAAAGCTGCAAAAGCGACAGCAAAAGTTGCAGCTAACGGCGGAGCTGCCGCCGCAACAGGCGGAACCTCTCTTGTTGTAACTGTCGCAGTTGAGCTAAGTAAAAAAGGCTTGGAGCTTCTTAATAGCGTAGGCAAACAATTAGAAAGCTCTAAGTTTCACAAGTAACAGTGTTTATAAATAATCGTATGAAAAGGTGAGCCATAAGCTCACCTTTTTTATATTAAAAGTGGACAATTTGTCCGCTAAAAATTTTAGAAAGGGGTTTTCAAGATATGAAAATCAGTAAGAAAATAAGCAAAAAAATCATTAAGGCATACGCAACAGTAGCTGTTATCGCAAATACACTTGCACTTAACATTTCAGTTTCTGCTGCAGATACAGGTACAGGTGCACCAAGTGGAGTTGATACAGCAAACTATGACAGTCTGCTTGACATCATCTTTTGGGCAGTTGGTATTTTAATTGCTGCTTGTGCTTGTATTCCAGGCTTCAAAGCGATGGCTGAGGGTCAGGCAAACGAGGACAAAAGAGGCTTTAATGCAGGACTTACAGCCGTTATTGCAGGTGTTGTGTGCGGTGCGGCTTGTGTAGCTATCAGAACATTTTTATTCTAATGATTAAATTCTTGTGGCTGTGTGTATTCACAGCCACTATGGAGGTGATATTTTGAAAAATTTATCTACTATGAAAAATAAAAAACGCAATCAAAAAATATTGTGTGTTTTGTTTATTGTGATGTTATTAATTACTGCATCAACAGGTTCTGCTTTTGCGGCCAGCAATAGCTGGGGACTTACTACAAGCCAGCTTGACAGGAGTTATTTCTTTCAACATATTGACAAAAATAACTGGTCCGCCGTACGAGATCGTTGTTATATAAATGCTGAAGCATTAAGCTCAAGGTTCAACGAATGTATCGTTGAAACAAATTTGGATAAAAATGTAATACATCAATTGGAGTATATTTATGATAAAACTGATCAGACATTAGCTGCTAACTACGGAACAAGATGGAATTCTCTAAATACCGAAATTGGTAATATAATTGCTGATGTTGACCAATTGTGTGGTTCAGGTGAGAATGTACCTGTAGTCAACGGAAAAGAAGTTACGACTGAATCATACCAAAATATGATTTCTCAAATCGCTACTAAAACAAGTGAACTTTCTGAATTAGTCAGTGAGATTAATTCATCATATGTTTCAGCTCAATATCACGCTGTTGATATTACAACAACATTTTACTCATCAAATTATGATATATTCACAACCTTGTGGAATCAGTTAGGCTTATTTATTACAGGCATAGGCGCTGATTCTGATATGTCAAATACTATATTTGGTGTATCTTGGGGGGCAGATAATATAACAAGCATAGCAAACAGCGTTAGCCCTTTTGTAAAGAGCTTTGCTTATTTTTTGGCTTGCGCATTGTTTGGCATTAATGTATCTCGCTCTGCACTGCAGTTTGAACTTATGGAAACTAAAGGTCAAATCAAAATTTTCGCCGGGGTTATTTTGGTCAAGGTATGGATTGACTTGGCAGTGAGTATTTGTATATATATCATTAATATAATAAATGACTTGACAAAACAAATAATTAATGCATTTACTTATAATGCCGTAGCATTCACTACTTTCTCGTCTTCAAGCACTGACTTTACTTCAAATGATTCATTTAACGGCTTAGGTTCTATAATTAATTTTATTTATCACGGAATTTTAGATTTACCGTACACTATTTTGTGTGTTGTCTTAATAATTTCTATTATCTCAGTTATTTTAAAACTGATAGCAAGAGGTTTTGAAATGACAGCTCTTGTAACTGTATCTCCGATTTTTTTTGCGATGCTTGTCGGAGATGCTACAAAACAATATTTCCGCAAGTTTATCGGTGCATTACTGTCTACCTGCTGTTCGCTTTTCTTTATTGCCATAGTGTATGCAGTTGCAACGATTTGGATAAGAGATAGCTCTGTAATAACAGATACAAGTCTATTATCAGTAGTAACTGCATTTGGTACATCATTCTATCGCTGTCTTATTGTTCTTGCTGCCTGCAGAATCATCAGAAAGCCGCCAAAGGTGTTGCTTGATTTAGTTAATGTATAAAGGAGAATTTATGAGAAAAGTAAATATGACTAAACAACAAACTGTAAAGCCAAATGCTAAATGGTTTGGCTTTTCGCTTAAACAAATAATCACAATGGCTGTCGGAGCTGTCGTTGCAATTTCAACGCTGATATTATTTATATTTACTCTTAAAATTTCTACGGAAATAACAATGCTTTTAGTTTTTGTTGAAATTGTTGTTACAGTATGTTGCAGTATTATGAGAGTAAATGGTATGAGCCTTGTCAAATGGCTTTTTATATCAATGCAAGGACCTATTTTCAGACCCTATCAAAGCAAAGGAGCTAAATACTATGAAGAAGACGAAAACGACAAGTAAAATCTATATAGAACAGAATGAAATCAATCACCCTCAGAGAAAGAAAAAAGCTCAGTCAAAAAAAGTTAAGAAAACCGCTCAGGATACAATTCCTTTTGATGAAGTATACGAAAACGGCATTTTTCGCATAGGCAATACATACGCACTTCTATTTCATATTCCAAATCTTGACTATATGGTATATCGTGATAAAGAGCGCAATGATATTTATGAACGCTACCAAAAGTTTCTTAATTGCTTGCCTGCGGATATGCGTTATCAAGAATTTATAATCAACACAGATATAGACACAAATGACTATATAAATGCTCTGATTCCGCCATATAACGGTGTATGCATAAAGCCTATATATGACAGCTTTGTAGAAAAGCAGCAAGCAATTATTGAGAAGGCAAATACAAGCTCTTGCGAACAACAGATAATAGGCGCTATATCTTTTACACCTGTTGTAAGAATGGATAATATAAATCTCCTTTTCAAACACTACAACGAAATTGCGGCTCAGTTTGCTAAAATCAACATAAAAACCGAGCTCCTTTCACCTGAGCAAAGCTTTGAAATCATACATCGTGTTTACCACTTTGCTAATTCTGAACAGTTTTTGCTGCCGACTTCATATTATAATACAGATATAAATCTCAAGGATTATCTCGCACCGTCATCATTCAAATTTTGCGCCAAATATAACGAAATTGGTCTTGACTACTCCTGCATTATGTTTGCAAAAAATTTTTCAAGAACTTGTGACGATGAGTTTATTATTGATTTGCTGGACAATTCAAACAAAATCATTGTAAGCAAACATTTTTCAAGACTTGAAAAAGATACAAGCCTTGATATTTTAAAAGGTCAAATGAATGACTTGCAAGGAAGAATTGACAGAAGACTTGAAATCAATTACAAACGTTCGGGAGCAAGCAATGGTAGTAGTTTTATCCCCTGGTCGCTTCAGCGCAGAAAAAAAGAACTTGAAAATCTTGAAGAAAAGTTATCGTCTACCGATTGCGACTTATTTGAGTTTGCTATGTATATTTATGTTGCTGCTGACAGTCTTAAAGAGCTTAATGATTTACGTGATTATATTAAGCAGACAGCACGCAGACATCAAGTGACTCTTGATGTGCTGACGGGAACTACCTTACAGGAGAAAGGATTACAGTGTATTTTGCCATTTGCTAAACCTGCTATGTCAGATGATTCAACAATACTTGGACAACCTTTCTTTTTCACTACTGATGAAGTTGCAAATTTTATCCCATACACATATAAAAACAACATCGTTCAAAACGGCATATGCTACGGAACTAATCAGATCACTCATATGCCGATTATCATCAACAGAAGTGACGGACTTAATGCGAATGGATTTGTTGTTGGAACGAGTGGCTCAGGTAAATCAATGAGTGGCAAACTTGAATTTTTGAATGCAGCTTTAAAATACCCTGATGATGAATTTATTTTTCTTGACCCTGAGCGTGAATATATGGCAATTACCAAGAACAACGAGTTTGATGCACAGGTTATAAGAATATCTCCGCAAACTGAAACCCACATCAATCTGTTTGATACCGATATTACATATTCCGATGAGGGTCAATCTGCTATTGCGCTTAAAACCGACTTCATAATGACTTTTTGCGAAAGCGTCAAGGGTGCTGAGTTATCAGCTAACGAAAAGACAGTTATAGACAGATGCGTAAACTATGTTTATCAGGATTTTATAAAGAGCAACGGCAACAAAGAGTATTTGCCTAATCTTGAGGATTTTTATAATGTGCTTTTAGCCCAACAGGAAAAAGAGGCTACAGATATGGCTCTTAAACTCGAACTTTATGTTAAAGGTAATTTTAATACCTTTGCTCATCACACAAATGTTGATCTCAAAAAGAGAATTATTATTTACGATGTTCAGGAGATGGGTAAGCAGCTTGCAGACATTGGCTCTCTTGTTATTCTCGAAAGCATTTGGCAAAGAGTTATTGAAAATCGTAAGCGTGGTATTCGCACTTGGTTTACAACCGATGAGTTTTCTATCTTCTTCAGGGATGCAAAGGGTGTCTTTAGTTCAGGCGATTTTTTTGAAAATGTATATAAAAGAATCAGAAAATACGGAGGTATTACTTCGGGCTATACTCAAAATATGACAGAAATTATGGAGAGTCCGCAAGCTACAAAAATGCTGCAGAACAGTAACTTTTGTATTATGCTCGCTCAAAACGAAACAGACTTAGCTAAAATTAAAAATATGTTTAAACTTTCGGAGCAGCAAGCTGCGTATTTGGATATTGACGAGCCCGGCAAAGGACTGATAAAAGTAGGTAAACAGATTATACCGTTTGAAAATCAGATTGATACTAATTCATTAGTGTACAAATTGTTCTCAACTAAAATGACAGACCACAAGAAAGAGTGATATTACAATGAATGTACTGATTATTGCCGACAAGTCAAACGGCAAAATATACACTGAAATTATAAATAAAGCGCCTAATACAAAAGTAATAGGCATTATTAATTCAATATCAGACTCATTTATATCTGACCTCGGTAATAAATACACGCCCAATGTTGTTATACTCGATACTGCTGTTGAAAATAATAATAATAATTTTCCTGCTGTTACGCAGGCAATCGGCAGAACATACTCTTTTGTAAAAAGCATAGTTTTGGCAGAGGCAAACGATAACAGGGATTTTCCGTCAGCTGCATATGTTGTTCGTGGTTCTATTTCAAGCAAAAATATTATAGATATGCTCAGTGATATTAATCGCAAGTGCAATACACCACACGATGATATTGACGGCAGTGCACCTACCGAGAATTTGCAAAGTAAGGTGTTTCAGCGACAAGCTCCGCCAAATCTTGATGTAAAGGTAAAGAAAGTAAAGCAGAAAAAGCAAAAAACAAGAAGGAAGAACTTTAAGTTTAATCCGCTGTATTTGCTCCCTGTTGTTGTGCTTGTTGTTATAATTACAATATGCGTATGCATTAAAGCCTATAACGGTAATCACTCTCAAAAAGATGTAAGTGATAATTCTATTACGGGCACATCTGCTGAAATTACAACAGATGTGCCTGCAACAACTCAATACTCTGCGACAATTGCAACTGTTGCAGAGTATTCCGAATATAGTAATTACAATAATTCTGAGCCTGATACTGTACCATATTCACCTAAAAGTGTTGACACAGAAACTTCAAAAATTGAAAGCAACCATAATGATGGCAAGTCTTCAAACGGTAATGACAAATCATCGAGCAGCAATCAGAGCAACAACAGTGGCAGTAAAAGCAATAATAATAACAATAGCAACAACTCAGGCGGTTCTCACAGCTATGTAACTGTAAGCAAGCCTGAATACAATTACTCACATAACAAAAAGACAGATATAGAAGTAAGCGGTATAACTTTGAATTACCTCTCAAAAACATTGACCGCAGGCGAAAGTATAAATCTATCTGCTACTGTAACTCCTTCAAATGCTACAGATACGTCAATTAGTTGGAGTACATCAAACTCCTCTGTCGCTACAGTCAGTAACGGCTATGTTGTTTCTCATTCTGCTGGTACTGCATACATAACTGCATCAGCAAACGGTCATTCGGCTACCTGTACAGTTATTGTTAAAGAAAAAGAAACTCAAGACAGCGTATATATTGCTCCCTCGACAAAATATTGTGAAGTCAATGAGGTTGTAACCTTTACGCTTGTCAATGCTAACAGCTGTTCTTTCAGCATCAGCAATCCGAGCGCAGTACAGATTATAGGCGCAGGAAGCAACAGAATTCAGCTGAGAGCTAAAGCTAAAGCAACAATAACTGTTACTGCAAAAAATACAAGCACCGGTAAAGAATATTCCGGAAAGCTAATCATTGAATAGGAAGTTGAAAATATGGTTATTTGTTATACAACAAAAGAAAATATTAATCATTATACAGTCGACTATGATAACATTGACAGATTTACAGAGGAACACCCTTATGCAACGGTGTGGTACGCCTTTAATGAAAAGGACGATGTGTCATCAGCGAATATTGAAAGAGAAAAGTGCCCTATCTGCGGCAATGCCATTCTGAAAGGACAGAACAATTACTACTGCTCACAGTATAAAAATGGATGTCGATTCTCTTTGCCGTTCTTGATTTGTGGTAAAAAATTGACTGCAACTCAACTTATTATGTTGCTCAGGCAACACAGAACAAAAACTATAAGCGGATTCAAAAGTAAGACCGGTAAACCTTTCAGTGCAGTTCTGCGTTATGATACCAAAACAGCAAAGTTGCATTTTGAATTTCCTAATGCGAAGTAAGTTAAAAAGTCTGTTGAAAAAACAACAGGCTTTTTTAATTGCTCTGATATAGAACAACTAAAAAAGCCTATTGTATTAATGAAACGAGGTGAATTTATGAACAGAAATCTTTTTAAAATGCCTAACGATATTTTTGGCGGTAAGCTCTCTGCAGGAGAAATCAAGGTATTGACAGCCCTCTATTCCCTACGCTCTAAATCAATATACAAAGGTCAGAAGTATATCAAGGTAAATCAAGCCACAATTGCCCGTTTTTGCGGCTTTTCTTCTGCACGAACAGTTTCATCTGCAGTCGCTAAACTTTCCCAGCACGGCTATATTAAGGCTGTCAGACGCTATTATGCCGATTATCGTAAGCTCGATGCATATGTTTATACCTTACCTACGCTAAATCGAAATTATTTCTTTGTTGATAGAAAAATATTCAAGTACAAGCTGACATCTGCGCAATTTAGAATGTACTTGTTCATATGTAAGTCTGCAAGCTCGGCGAACAAGCGTTGCTGGAATAGCTTTAATGATATTGCCAACGCATTAAATGTAAAGCGTTCGGCAGTAATTCGGACTGTAAGTGAGCTGGCTACGATGAAGCTCATCAGAAAGTATAGAGTAAAAAAGAAGGATGGTAGCTTTTCTGACAACCACTACAAGGTTGTTGCTCTGAAGTATTCTTATAAATTCAGACGCAAAAAGAAAAGACCTCATCGCTCACTACTTCGACAAGGTCTTGCCGTATGCACATTGGCATACCCAAATTCAAGTATAAGTGTAAATCATAGTTGTATTTTTGTCAAGTGGAAAATAAAAGATTTTCTATTTTTTGCGGCGAGGGGTAGTCCATTTTTTTGCAGTACATATGATAGTACCCACTTTTATACCAACAGAAAAAAGAATAGAATTAAATTATACTTAAAGTATAGATGTAATTTAACCTTATATCACTTAAAAAATCCGTTCAAATGCAATGATTCGCACAGCAAGCGCAAAAAATGACCTTGCATTGCGTTTTTCTTATTCTGCTGGTTATCTTGCAAATATGCTGATTGTCTGATATAATGTTCAAGTAAGGAAACGGTGGCGGCTGTTTCAGCTCCCTTGTGAAAGGGGGTGTTTGTGTGGAATACATAATCTGTTTTACTTTATTAGTGACAATTATTGTTTTAAGCATAAAGAAATAACCGCCCTGTAGTGCAAGTACAAGGCGGTTATGTTAATTAAACCAAAAAGTATAAGCGAAACAGCTAAAGCCGTTTCTTTACATTATTATATTACCACAATCAAAAATTTATGTCAACAGTCGCAGAGCTTTTCTGTGGCTGTTTTTTGTTAGTGGACAAATTGTCCGCTTGGGAGGTAATTATGAGCATAATAATAATCTCAATATTCTACATTTACTATCTAATTGCGGTGAATTATTACCGCTGGGAACTGCACTTCAGATTTATAGCATACAGCAAAATGGCGGGTAAGGACAAAGCACCGATTTCAATTAAGAAGTTGGTGCTTTTTTCTGCAATTATTGTTGCCATTATTACGGTTGTCGGCTTATGTGTTGGAAACAACACACTTATTTTAATAAACACATTACCTGTCATAGCACTGACTTTTCATTTACATTTAATGCGTAAAAGAATTGCCGAAGCTGACAGAAATAATAACAAGGAGGACTAATTATGAAGGTTATAAAAAGCCGTGACGGGCAGGAATATTACAATTTCACAAGGGAGGAAAAGGAGCAGGCAAAACAGATGTCCACGCTCGAATACTTGGAAAGAACATATGGCTATCATTTTACGAAAGCAGGCACTATGATGCGTTGCAGGGAACACGATAGCTTTATTGTGCGTGCTGACGGACGAGGTTGGTATTGGAACAGCAGAGGATTTGGCGGTTCTGATGTTATAGAGTTTATGATGAAAGTGGAAAACAAGTCATACGAAGAAGCTCTGATGACACTGTTTAATGTCAGCAAATCAAACTATACCGCCGTTCCGCAGTATAAAAAAGCCGAGCAGCTTCCTCCGGAAGAATTAAAAAAGGATTTGCAAATGCCGGTAGCTGTACAAGGTAAGTACAAACGAGTATTTGCTTATTTAACGAAAACTCGCTGCATAGCTCCTGAAATAGTCAATGAGCTTATGCACAAAAAGTATTTATACGAGGATGTAATGCACAACTGTGTGTTTGTCGGTTACGGAACAAATAAACTGCCGGCATATGCTACTGTGCGTGGCACTTTGACAGATGTTCAATACAGAAAAGACTCTCCCGGTTCGGATAAGAGTATATCGTTTTTTGTTATGGGAAAGGACAATACAAAGGTAGATGTATTTGAATCACCTATTGATTTGCTTTCGCACGCAACAATGTGCAATATCGAAACAGGTAATCCACAAGAATGGCTTAACGCTACACGCTTAAGTCTTGCCGGTGTATCTGACAGAGCATTAGAAACTTTTTTGCAAAATCATCCGACAGTCAGACATATAAACTTACGATTAGATAATGACCTCGCAGGCCGAAAAGCTTGTGAGGTCATTTCCGAAAAATACAAAAATCAAGGTTATCGTGTTGATACAATCCTGCCACGTACAAAAGACTACAACGAGGACTTGTGCAACTATGGTAAGCTACATAATGCTCCGGACTTGCCGTTACGATTACCCGCAGAAAAAGAAAATCAGGCAGCTTATACTTACTTAACTGAGAAGCTCAGCATAGCACCCGAAATTGTTACTACGCTGATTAACAAGAATTATATTTGCTCAGATGCAGAGAATATTTCTTTTGTTGGTCATAATAAAGCAGGAGCGCCTGCTTATTCATACAGCATAAATACAAATGATAATTCTGTCAGCATATCGGGGGTAGCAAAAAACAGCTTTTATATTAAAGGATATGATAAAAGCAAAGTTATTGTATATAAATCTCCGATTGACTTATTGGCTGACGCAACTATGAGCAATATCGCTTATAACAGCAAGCGTGAATGGCTCAACTCCACACGCTTGAGCCTTTGCGGAACTGATGATAAAGCACTTCAGAATTTCCTGTCCGAAAACCCTGAGGTAAAACAGGTATGCTTTTCGTTTGGTGGAAAGGAGATAGATATTGAAACAGGCAGACATTTTTTGCAGAAGTATAGTGAAAAAGGCTATGCCTGTACAAGATTTGAGTCTGTTGGGGAGAGTATAGCTGAAGAATTATCGGCAATGATACAACAAAACATTCGCTGTAATACATTAAAGAAATAAGTTTTTTGTATTTATTATTAATTATATACTTTTTTTATTCTTCTCTAAAAAGCGAATGAATTGCATACATACCGTAAGCATTTCATATTAGGCAATATTAAAATATGCTCTTAATATTTTTACAAGAATATTTATATATGCTAAAAAATAAAAATATGGCATTGACAAGAATATTAATGTATGCTATTATTAAAGCAACAAGGAGGTATATATATGAATTCTAAAAATACTTATAAATCAACTATTAACCTTAGCGAAGAAAACAAAGCATTACTTGATAGAATAAAGTTGGATAAACCGACTTCTTTGGGTAAGATAATCAATCATACAATGGATACTTTTCTCAATATTCCTGATAGAGTAAAAGCAGAACTTCTTGATTTTATAAAGTCGAGAATCTCGAGTATTGAACAGGAAATACGATTATTATCTCCACACGAAGAATTCTATAAAAAAAGTTTGATTGAAAGTTATAACGCCTATTGTAACATAGCAAACTTTTTAAACGAAGGCAAAGACATTATAGTTAAAGAAGATGAAAAAAAAGAGTACAAAAAATATGACATTAAAAACGGTGTATTGATTTGTCCTAAAGATTGGATAGTGCTAAATCCAGAAGAAGCTAAAAATATGGAATATGCCGGGGTTGTTGAGTGTCGCAATTCTGAAGTTTTTGGGAAAAAACATTTCAATGTTACGATCCCCCATTTCGTTTTTTTTAGTAACAAAAAGTACTCAAATGAATATGATACCGAATACATACATTATATAAACAATCTCTGCACTATGAAATGGTCAAACTTTAACACTGTATTAAAGCATCAAGTTACCCCGATATTGGACCAAACGCAAGCTAACCAAGTATTAAATGAATCAGATTATATGAATGCTCCTACTATCGGACACTTTTCCATATATGTACAAGGCGATACTAATTACGAAGCTAACTATGAGCCCCCTGCTGGAGCTAAAATAATTAAACAAAAATAATATTAACCTAAGTTTACAGAAAAATCGCAACAAACAAAATTGCTTGTTGCGATTTTTTCACAAATTGTTATATCTTGCTTGACAATGGTTTATAATTATGCTAATCTTTATTTAATATTAGTTTATAGAGGAGAATATTGTCAAATGAAAAAATGTTTAGCATTATGTATCTTAGCAATTTTTGCTGTTTCACTGACAGCTTGCAGTGGAACAAATACCGCATCATCTTCAACCGATGCAGCGACTCAAGCTGTTGTTACAACAGCTGCACCAACGCAAGCGCCAACAGAAGCAACAGAATATAAAATTCATATTCCATATTCATATTTCGGCGGAGTTCCTGATGACGATGATTTGGTACTTACTAATTCAGACAAGGAATACGGCATTACCGCTAAAGAAAAAGTTGCAACAGGCGGTATGTTGATTACAGTAGAAAAAGACAAATATGACCAGCTGCTTGAGATGCAAAAAAACAAATTAATTAATTTGATTGAATCCAGTAAAGTATATAGCATAGTAGATAGAATTGAATACAACGATGATTTTTCAGAGATAGTGGAGTATAGAGTCCCTGAAGAAGTCGAAGAACCTGACGATACTCCTAATGAAAATGTTGGTCCAACTTGTGCACCGGGATCAACTGTATCACCGAACACATTTAATCAACAAATTTTTTACGAAAGTGTTTATTATCAAGCTATTTACAATAAAAATGACGGTAGTCAAAATATAACTTGCACACACATAGTTAAAGAAAATGATGGAACAACTGTTTCAACAGATAAATTTCCAAATGACTAAAAACATAAAGGCTTCACCGATAAAAGTGAAGCCTTTTTCTTTCTAAAAAACAAAAAAAGTAAACAAAGTTGTTTACTTAGACAAAAAATCAATAATTTTTTAAATGTTGTGTGTTATTATTGTTGACACAGCCGAGAATATATGGTATAATTAGTCATATAAAAAGGACATAAAAGTCCATAGACAGCAAGCTGTGCGCAAACATCTTGCTGTCCCGTCGAAAGAGTATTGGAAGTACTCAGTGGCGTTATGGCTTATTTATAGTGTATTATAACACATAATAAGCACAATGTCAAACTTTTACTTGCCTGCTCTGACAACGGTCGGACGCAGGTCTTTTTTATACACAAAAACTAAATAAATAAAACTAAGAACATCCTATACACCTATTGCATCTCAACAGTGTGCGATGAAAGCAAATCACAACATCTCATTTGATAAATGAATGTCGGTACGATATTCATTGTGAGTAGCACGCCAGTCATTTCTGCTACCGAGTGCAATGATAATGCAAAGGGTGAAAGGAGCTTAATAACTCCTGTTTAAATACTTGGCTGTGCAAATACTCGTATGCTCGTGTGGACAATTTGTCCGATACGGTATAAAAGTATGCAAAACTCATAAATCGCAGCATTGCGTGAGCCACACACGATTACTAAGTGATTAGCATAATCTAAGACCAAAGGAAAGATGTTTTACAGTTTTAAAAATTTACAAAACATATAGCAAAGTGATTTAAGTAGCTTTGGCGGCTATTTAAATCACTTTACTTGGCGCGCTGGAAGAGACTCGAACTCCCGACCTT
>UMJX01018657.1_pt1 | contig 44028 bp, 38 predicted proteins | sample 1966131 | NCBI WGS metagenome assembly UMJX01 (sample SAMEA4836162, study PRJEB28245) | human gut metagenome | biome: gut microbiome; material: fecal sample | place: Denmark | collected 2008 | reverse complement strand
GACAAAAATGTCCAATAATAAACGTCCCCAATAAAAAAAATCTCTTGAAAAAAAGCTACAAATATAGTAAAATATGTAAATGAAAGTAAAAATATGTAAGGAGAAATAAAAGTGAGTTTAGATATAAAACAAGAATTGGAATATATACAAAAAGTAAAACAAATTAATGAAGGAAAAAATTTAAAATATTTAATTTTAACAATGGGATGCCAATTAAATGAAAACGATTCTGAGAAATTATGTGGTATGATAGAAGAGATGGGTTATGATAAAACAGATAAGCTAGAAGAGTCTGATTTAGTGGTTTTTAATACATGCTGTGTTAGAGAAAATGCTGAAGATAGGTTGTTTGGAAAACTTGGTGAGGTTAAGAAAATAAAAGAAAAACGTGGTACAATTATAGCTATAGGTGGTTGTATGATGCAAGAGAAACATATAGTGGATAAATTAAAACAAAGTTATCCATTTTTCGACATTGTTTTTGGAACTCATACATTACATCAATTTCCAAAAGATTTATATACTAAAATCTTTGAAAATAAAAGAATTGAAGATGTTTTGGATATAGATGGGGAAGTAATTGAAGGTTTGCCTATTAGCAGAAATGATAATATTAAGGCTTCTGTAACTATAATGAATGGATGTAATAATTTTTGTAGTTATTGTATAGTTCCATATGTTCGTGGACGTGAGAGAAGTAGAAATCCAGAAGATATTTTAAATGAAGTTAAATCACTTGCAAAACAAGGTTATAAAGAAATTACATTGCTTGGACAAAATGTTAATTCATATTTGAAAAGTGGAAATGTAGATTTTGAAAGTGATGTAAAGAGTTTTGCTGATTTATTAAGAGAAGTAAATAAAATTCAGGGAATAGAAAGAATTCGTTTTGTTTCACCACATCCAAAGGATTTTACGGATGATGTAATTGAAGCAATTAGAGATTGTGATAAAGTGTGCAAAATAATACATTTACCTCTTCAATCTGGAAGTACTAAAGTGCTTAAGGCTATGAATAGAAAATATACTAAAGAGCAATATGTAAAACTTGCTAAAAAAATGAAAGAAATAATACCTGAAATAGTATTTTCAACAGATATTATAGTAGGTTTCCCAGGCGAAACTGAGGAAGATTTTGAAGATACTTTAGATGTTGTAAAACAAATTCATTTTGAACAGGTATATATGTTCATATATTCAAGAAGAGTTGGAACACCAGGAGATAGAATGGAAAATCAAGTTCCAGATGAAATTAAGCATAAAAGGTTTGATAAGCTAAAAGCTTTAGTTGAAAGTCAAATTCAAGAAAATAATCAGAAATATATAGGAACAGTTCAAAAAGTATTGGTTGAGGGATGTAGTAAAACTAACCAAGATGTTTTAACTGGTAGAACTGATAGTAATAAAGTAGTTAATTTTGAGGGGAGCAAAGATTTAATTGGAAATATTGTAGAATTAAAAATTGTTTCAGAACATATGTGGTATTTAAAAGGGAAGATTGTGTAAAAAATATATATTGTGGAAAAAAGCAACTTAATTTTCTATACAATTCCAAATTATGTAATTAAAGCAGGAAAAGAAAAACGTCCCCTTTTCCTTATAGGAGGTAATTATAAATGGCAGAATATTCACCAATGATGCAGCATTATTTAGATACAAAAAAGGAATATAGTGATTGTATTTTATTTTATAGATTAGGCGATTTTTATGAAATGTTTTTTGATGATGCAATTACTGTATCAAGAGAATTAGAAATTACGTTAACAGGAAAGGAATGTGGTCAACCAGAAAGAGCTCCAATGGCTGGGGTGCCTTTTCATGCGGCAGAAAATTACATTGCTAGACTTATTTCTAAAGGATATAAAGTTGCTATTTGTGAGCAAATGGAAGATCCAAAAGAAGCTAAAGGAATGGTTAAAAGGGAAGTTATAAGAGTTGTAACTCCTGGAACCGTTATTGAGTCTAATTTGTTAGAGGAAAAGAAAAATAATTATATAATGTCTATATATAAAACTGGAATTTATTATGGAATTGCTATTTGTGATGTTTCTACAGGTGATTTTTATGCAACAGAAATTAAAGAAAATAACAATTTTTCTAAATTATTAGATGAAATTTCTAGATATACTCCATCAGAAATAATTGTAAATACTATGATGTTCGAATCCAAATCTGATATTTCAAAAATTAAAGATAGATTTAATGTATATGTTTCTTTGGAGAAAGATGAGAATTTTGTTGATGAAACAGAGTTATTATTCAATATGTATAATGTTCTAGATGAAAATGGAAATAAAATAAAAAAAGAAGATGAAAATTCACTTTCAATTCCTGCAATAAATGCACTTTTAACATATCTAACAGAAACACAAAAAACAAATTTAGATCATATAAATACAATAAAAATTTACAGTATAACAAAATACATGGCGCTTGATATTAATGCAAGAAGAAACCTAGAACTTACTGAAAAAATGCGCGATAAATCTAAAAAAGGAACTCTTTTATGGGTGCTTGATAAAACCTCAACATCAATGGGAGGAAGGCTTTTAAGAAGATGGATTAATGATCCATTAATAGATGTAAAGCAAATTAATAAAAGATTAGATTCTGTAAAAGAATTAAAAAACAGTCTGATTTTAAGAGGAGATATAACAGAAAGCTTAAAAAAAGTATATGATATTGAAAGATTAGCAGGAAAAATAGCTTATGGAAATGCAAATGGTAGAGATTTAATTTCACTAAAAAATTCAGTAGCACAATTACCAGAAATAAAACAAATTTTAGCAAAAGCAGAATCACCTTTATTAAAAGACTTATATGACGAATTAGATACATTACAAGATATATATGAATTAATAGAAAACTCAATTGTTGAAGAACCACCAATTAGTGTAAAAGAAGGTGGAATAATAAAATTAGGATATGATGAAGAAATAGATACTCTAAAAAAGGCTACAACAGAAGGAAAAACATGGATAGTAAATTTAGAGGCAAAAGAAAGAGAAGAAACAGGAATAAAAGGTTTAAAAGTTGGCTTTAACAAAGTATTTGGATATTTTATAGAAGTTACAAAATCAAATTTATCAATGGTTCCAGATAGATATATTAGAAAACAAACTTTAACTAATTGCGAAAGATATGTAACAGAAGAACTTAAAAATTTGGAAAATCAAATTTTAGGTGCTGAAGAAAAAGTTATAAATTTAGAATATAAAGCTTTTACAGAAATTCGTGAAAAAATAGAACATCAAATTCAAAGAATTCAAAAAACATCAGCAATTGTTGCCACATTAGATGTTTTGGTATCATTTGCAACTGTTGCAGAAGATATGAACTATGTAAAACCAGAGGTTGATGAATCAGGAATAATAGATATAAAAGATGGACGTCATCCTGTTATAGAAAAAATGTGCTCAGCGGGTGAATTTGTTCCAAATGATACATATTTAGATAAAAATGATAATAGATTAGCAATAATTACAGGACCTAATATGGCTGGTAAATCAACATATATGAGACAAGTTGCATTAATTACTCTAATGGCACAAATAGGTAGTTATGTACCAGCAAGTTCAGCTAAAATAGGTGTTGTAGATAAAATTTTCACAAGAGTTGGTGCATCAGATGATTTAAGTATGGGGCAAAGTACATTTATGGTTGAAATGATGGAAGTTGCAACAATTTTAAAAGAGGCTACAGCAAATAGTTTAGTCATTTTAGATGAAATAGGAAGAGGAACATCAACATATGATGGACTTTCAATAGCATGGGCAGTTGCTGAATATATAGCAGATAAAACAGAGTGTGGTGCTAAAACTTTATTTGCAACACATTATCATGAATTAACTGAATTGGAAGAAAAAGTTGAAGGTGTAAAAAATTATTCAATAGCAGTAAAAGAAAAAGGGGAAGATATAGTTTTCTTAAGAAAAATTGTAAATGGTGGGACAGATGAAAGTTATGGTGTACATGTTGCTAGATTAGCAGGAGTTCCAACAAATGTTACAAAAAAGGCAAATGAGATTTTAAAAGGTTTGGAAAGAAAAAATATCTTAAATAATAAAGTTATTGAAAAGGAAAACAAGAAAGTGGTTGCTGGCCAAGTTGATATGTTTAATTTTAAGCTTGCAGAAGTTGCTAGTGAATTTGATAAGATTGATGTTAATACTCTTACACCAATTGATGCACTTAATACTCTAGTTAGGTTAAAGGAAAAGTTGAATTAAAGGTATTTTTCCCTTGGCAATTCTGAAAAAATGTGATAGAATACAAAAGGAAAATTTCTATAAAACTGTATTTGCAATGCGAATATGGGATTATGAAAAAATTTTCAATAAAATTTTTCAGGGAGGAATTCTGAAATGTCTGTAAGCATTGTTGTCGGACTCCAATGGGGAGACGAAGGTAAAGGGCGGATTCTGAATATGATTTCAGAAAACGCAACAGTAGCCATTCGGGCAAATGGAGGAGCTAATGCAGGTCACACTGTTGTAAAAAACGGTGAAAAGTATGCTTTGCATTTGTTACCTTCGAGCATAATCAACCCCTCATGCAAGTCTATTATTGCAAGCGGTGTTGCTGTAGACCTGGAACTTTTGTATGAGGAAATCAATGACCTTACTCTTAAGGGCATTGATATCACACCGAACAATCTCAAGATTTCCAGCAAAGCACATATTGTACTGAAGTACTACAAGGATTTGGATGAGGTTTATGAATCTCTGAGGAAAAATCCTATTGGAACAACCAAAAGAGGCATAGGCCCCACATATTCTCATAAAATGCTCAGAACGGGTATGAGAATGGAAGATCTTGTAGGTGCAACAGAAGAACAGCTTTTGGCAAAAATCAAAGAAGCTGTTGTAGCAGATGTGGCTTTGTATATTGCCAAAACAGGTAAAGAATTAGATTTTACTGAGTATGCAAAAGAAATGCTCAAGTATGCTAAGTTTTTTGAACCGTACATCTGCGATGCTATTTCTGAAGTTCATTCCGAAATAGACAATCCACATGGAAATTACTACAACAATGTGGTAATTGAAGGAGCACAAGCAGCAGGACTGGATATCGATTTTGGTACATATCCTGATGTAACTTCTTCTTCATGCACAGCAGCAGGTTTAGCAGCAGCAACAGGTATTGGACCTACATGTGTTAGCAATGTATATGGCGTTATGAAAGCATATACATCACGTGTAGGAGAAGGACCTTTTCCTACAGAGCTTAAAGATGAGGTAGGGGACAAAATTCGTGAAGAAGGTCATGAGTATGGAACCACTACCAAAAGACCTCGTCGTTGCGGATGGCTGGACCTTGTATGGCTGAAATATGCAACAAAAGTAAATGGTGTTACAGAACTGTGTATTAACCATTGTGACACTATTGGAAAACTCGACAAAATACTTGTGTGCGTTGCATACGAGTATAAGGGAAAAGTTATTCAATATGTTCCAGATGATTTAGAAAACTGTAAGCCTTTGTACAAAGTTTTCGAAGGCAACTGGGAAGGCATTAAGTCTTTGAAACACATTGAAAGCGTAGATTCTTCTGAAGCAGAAGACTGTGTTGAGCAAATAAAAAGCTTTGCTGAACAAACAGAAGAATTTGCTGAAGCGATGGAAGAGGTAGAAAAGATTGAGAGGGCAAGAGAGTATGTGAACTACATTGAGAAATACTTAGGAGTTCCTGCACTTGTTCTTGGTTGGGGACCTGATCAGGAGGATGTTGAGTTGCGCAAAATTATCTATTGATATTGCAAAGCTCTTGGGTGAGTAATTTCACTTCGAAAATCATCTTCTTGTGTTCAACAGACAAGCAAACACAATACAGTACAGACACAAAGATAAAAAAACACAGATTTTAAATCTGTGTTTTTTTTATGTAAAAATTATTTTATATAACTTTTAGCTGAATCAGGTGAAATTGACATATAATACCATTTTCCATCAATTTTGTAAACATACATTTTTTGTGTATCAGTATCTTCATCTTCTTTACCTTTTATAGTAGCTTTAACTTTAACTTCGTAACCTGCAGAAACTTTTACATCTTCATCATATTTCTTTTTGATGTATTTTTTAACATTTTCTAAGTCACCTTTTTTCATTTTTTCTTTCTTTGTTATTTTGTAAGAGATTTTAATTTTTTCACCATATTCATCTTCAAAAGAATCTTTCATATCTTCCATATACTCATCATCTATAGTGTCATCCATATCCATGAATTTTGGGAATGCTTTTAAATATGTTTTAGCATTAGCTTTTTCCATTCCTTTGAAATAATTGTCTATAGGTTTTTTCCAACCTCCGCCAATAATAGAACAAATAATTGCTATTATTACTATAACAGCAGCAGCTATACCACCAATTATAGCAATATTTTTAGTATTATTTGATTTAGCAGAAGATGTATTATTTTCAACAGTTGTATTATTTGTAGCTGTTTCTTCTACAGAAGCTGTTACTTCTGGTTCAGCTTTAGCCTCTTCTTGAGGTCCACAATGTTTGCAAACTGTTTCATTATCATCCATTTCTGCACCGCAGTTTTCACAAAACTTACTCATAAAAAATCCTCCTTTGTTTTTTGTTTACAACTATATAATAATATAAGTATATTTTAATGTCAAGAAGTATAGAACAAAATTGTCGAAAAAATAGTTAGTGTTGACTTTGAAAATAATAAGTAATAAAATAATAAACATAGTAGGTAAAGCAAGAGGAGGATTTATTATGCAAATACAGTATGAAGGAAATTTTTTAGATGTAAAATACGGAACAAAAATAAATGAAATTTTAGGTGATGAAATAAATAGAACAAAAGCAATTGCTGCCAGATTTAATAATGAAGTAAAAAGTTTAGATTATCAATTAAAAGAAGATGGTAATTTAACATTAATAGATATGAGTGATAAAGATGGAATACGCATATATAGAAAAGGATTATTGTTTATAATTGATAAAGCTATAAGTGAGTTATATCCAAAAGCAAAAATGATGGTTAATTATCAACTTTCAAATTCATTGTTATGTGAATTTGAAAATATGGAAGTAACAGATGAGTTTATAGAAAAAGTAAATAATAAAGTTTCACAAATAGTGGAAGAAGATTTGCCAATAGTGAAAAAATCAATGACAAAACAGGAAGCAGAAGAATTTTACAAAGATAAAGAAACAATAAAAGGAAAACTACAATTAGAATTGAACACAAAAAAACAAGTTAGCTTATATTGGTGTGGAGATTATTTTAATTATTTTTATGGGATATTACCAACACATGCTGGTGTAATGAAACTTTATGAAATAATAAAATATCATAGAGGTTTTTTAATAAGATATCCAAGTAGAAAAAATATTCATGAATTACCAGAGTTTAAAGAAAATAAAAAATTATTAGCCACATTAGATGAATATGATGTTTTACATAGAGTTTTAGATGTTCCAACAGTAAAAAAATTAAATGAAATAATTAGAAATGGTAAAATTAAAGATTACATTTTATTAGATGAAGCATTACATGAAAAGAAAATTGCTAATATTGCTGATGATATAGTAAAAAATGAAAAAATAAAAATGGTATTAATTGCAGGACCATCATCTTCAGGAAAAACAACTTTTGCACAAAGATTGGGAATTCAATTACGTTTAAATGGATTAAAGCCTGTTACAATATCAGTAGATAATTATTTTGTGGAGAGACCTGAAAATCCAAAGGATGAAAACGGAAATTATAATTTTGAGTGCTTAGAGGCAATTGATGTAAAATTATTCAATGAGCATTTATTAAAATTATTAAATGGTGAAGAAGTTGAAATTCCTACATTTGATTTTGAAGTTGGAACTAAAAGATATAAAGGAAATAAATTAAAATTGGCAGATGATGAAATTTTAGTAATAGAAGGAATTCATTGTTTAAATGATAATTTAACACCATTAATTCCAAAAGAACAGAAGTATAAAGTATATATTAGTTGTTTAACAGTTTTGAATATAGATGAATATAATAGAATTTCTACGACAGACACAAGATTAATAAGAAGAATGGTTAGAGATAAACAATTTAGAGGATATAAAGCACTACATACTCTTGAAATGTGGGATTCTGTTGTAAGAGGGGAAGAAAAAAACATATTCCCATATCAAGAAGAAGCAGATAGTATGTTTAATTCTTCATTAATATATGAATTAGCTGTTTTGAAGGATTATGCTATGCCATTGTTGGCTGAAATTGATAAAACAAGTTATGAATATGCTGAGGCGAAAAGGTTGTATAGAATGCTGGGATATTTTGAATCTATACCAGCTGAGTATTTACCAAGTAATTCACTTTTAAGAGAATTTGTTGGAGGTAGTATATTTAATGTGCATTAATTTGTATTTTAGTTAATTGCAAATATGTGTTTTAGTTAATAAAAGAAAGGAAAAAGAACATGGATAATAGTTTATTTACGAAAATAGATGAAAGTTTCATTTGCGAAAACTGCGGTAAGAAAGTAGAAAAACTTGGATATTCTTGCAGAAATCATTGTCCATATTGTTTACATTCAAAACATGTAGATGTTAACCCAGGTGATAGACAAGAAAGTTGTCATGGAATGCTAGAACCAGTAGGACTTGAAATAGATGGAAAAAAAGGCTATGTTATAGTGTTTAAATGCAAGAAGTGTGGGAAAATAAGAAAAAACAAAGCTGCAAAAGATGATAATATGGATATGATAATTAAGCTTAGTGCAAAACATTAAAAATTTGAACTTTAAACTTGAAAAAGAGTTATGGTTGTGTTATTGTATACATATAAAAATAAACTTAGGAGGAAGATTATGTTGAGAAAAAATTGTATATTAAAAAGTATTACAGTGTTAGCTGTAATGGTAATGAGTATAGGTTTACTTACAGGATGTGAAATGAAATTTGGTAAAGATAAAAATGAAAAATCAGAAGAAGTAGCATATGAACAACCAGTAATAAATTTCGTAGAAGGACTAGGAGAAGCAAATTCAGAAAAATTTTTAAAAGCGTTTCCATCATTTATTTCAGATAATGAATATATGAAAAATACATTTACAAATGAATATTTACAAGGAGTTTTGAAAAACGCAGAAGAAAATTATGGAGCAAATATAAAAATGACTTGCAAAATAACAAATAAAGAAGATATAGCTGAAGAAAATTTAAAAACTATGCAAGAAGATGTTAAAACATATTACAATAAAGAAATTACAATCACAAAAGGATATAAATTATCAGCTGAAATAACAACAAAAGGTGATAATGAAGAAGATGTAGATACTGAAGATTTTGAAGTATATGAAATTGATGGAAATTGGTATATGTTAGATTTATAGAAACATTAAAAACAAAGCACACAAAAGATAAAGGAGTAAAAATGATAAGAAATGTAGCTATTGAAATTCTTAATTTAATAGAAAATAACAATGGACTTAATATAAATGAAATAACAAAACCTAGCATTGATGTACAAAAAATCATAGACATTATATTAAGCGAATGTAGATGTAGTATAATAGACAAAAATGGAAATTATGCACGTTTTGGAAGTAGCACAGACATACGAGTTATAAAAATATTAATACAAATATTTTTATCAAATTCAAAAGAAATACCACCAGAAGTAGTTTCAATGGCGCTTACAAAAGAAGGGGTAATAGGGCCGTTCAGAAAAATCGGATTACAAAAACAATATATAAAAGAAGAACAATTTTGTGAAATAGAAATGGAAGAAGTATTTCCAAATGAATTTAATGTTAATATATTTGAAAAGAATTTGGAAATAAAAGAAGAATTTATAAATGAAATAATAAAACCATATGTAAAAACTATAATTTATGAGAATGATATTTTAATGAATAAAAGCCCATTAACATCATATATAAGTAAAATATTTTCACATAAATATTCAGAAGAAGAATATGTAAATGAATTAATACAAATTTTAAATAAAACATTAACATGTAATGAAGAATTAACGAAAAATATAGCAAATTATATATTTGTAAATATAATGAACAATAAATTCTTCAAAACAGAATTAGTAAGCAGAACATTAGATGCAACAGAACTACAAAAATTAGGGAAAATCTATACAGGATTTGGAAGTTTAGTAGAAAGCATGTCATATGAAACATTGCAAATGATAGAAATGCGAAGTTTCCCATATGGAGAACTTATATCTATAAAAGATACATTTTATGCAGTTGTAGCAGTATTAACAGCATTAAGTACAAATTTGGAAGGAATGAGTGAAGAAGAAATATTGCATGAAATAGAACAAACAAATAGAAATTATAATATTACGAACAAAAGCAAAAGTAATAAAAAGATAAAATATAGAACAAAAAAAATAACCTCAAATAAATATGGAATTTCAGCAGAATTTGTAAATGAAAAAGATATATCAAAATCAATGCAAAACATATGTAAAATGATAAAAGTTTTATTAGATAAAAAAGATGAAGTAAGCACGGAAACATATATAAAAGAAGTTTTTAGAATACATTATAGATTTGTAAGAATTCAACCATTTGAATCTGCAAATGGCAGAACAGCTAGAGCCATAGTAAATATGCTTTTACAGTCAAAAGGTATGATTGGAATATTCAGAAAAGAAAAAAGAAAAGAGTATATTGAAGCAATAAGTGAGGCAGATAAGGTTATAAAGAAAAACGAAAAAATGTATGTGGAGTGTTTAGTAGAGAATCCTATTGAATGTATAGAATTGGAAAATGAATTCTTGGATAAAGGGTTGCCATTTTTGGTTGTTAAGAATTGAGAATGGAAATTATAAGATAATATGATTATATTGAAAAGCTGAGGTTGTAGAGTAGCCTTGGCTTTTTTGCAAGTAATATGTTGGATTTTTTAGAAATTAAAAAAAGTTTTTTACGATTTTTGTGTTTTTTGTGATTATTGTGTTTATTGTGTTTTTTGCGTTCTTTTGTAATGTTTTGTAAAAAATTTAAAAATTTTTTTGAAAAAAACTTAAAAAAAGGAACTAAATTCAGAAAGTTTTAGTCTAATAGTAGGAGAAGATTTCAATATATTTTATTTGAGATATTTTGTATGTTTTCAGTGAAGTTTTGAACATGAAAAAAAGTGTGCACTATATTTGACAACACAAAAAATATAAAAAAGTAAAAAAATATAAAAAAGTGTTGAAATATAATAGATAATGTAATAAAATCAAAGTAGATGTATTTCAAAAGAAAGTAGGGGGATTTTTTATGAACTCATTACAAAAAACAATGGATGAACAACAATTAGTTGTTGAGAAAATAGATGAATGTGTTAGTAAAAGCAAGATTAAGGCTTATGATATATTAAAAAGATTTATAGATATAATAATTGGTACTATAGGATTAATAGTATGTATTCCAATATTTATAATAATAGGAATAGCAATAAAAATAGATTCAAAAGGACCTGTTTTTTTCAAACATAAAAGAATAGGAAAACATGGCAAAAAACTAGAAATATATAAATTTAGGACAATGATAGAAAATGCAGAAGAAGCAATGAAAAATTTTACAGAAGAACAGAAAAAAGAATTTGCTGAGAATTTCAAATTAGAAAATGATCCAAGAGTAACAAGAGTAGGTAAGATTTTAAGAAAAACCTCTTTAGATGAGTTACCACAGATTATCAATATATTAAAAGGTGAAATGTCTATAATAGGACCAAGACCTGTTGTTAAAAGCGAATTAGAAAAGTATGGAAGTAATCAGGATAAATTTTTAAGTGTTGCACCTGGATTAACAGGTTATTGGGCAGCAAATGGTAGAAGTGATGTGTCTTATGAAGAAAGAATGGCTTTGGAGTTGTATTATGTGAATAATAGGAGCTTGTTTTTGGATATGAAGATATTTTTTAAAACAATAGGGTCTGTTTTAAAAGGTAGAGGGGCAAGATAAAGACAAATATATACGGATGAAAATTTAGATATACTACTTTAATTGGAGGAAATAAATTGAAAGATATAAAAATAATAGTAGCAACACACAAAAAATATCAAATGCCACAAGATGATATGTATATTCCAGTTCATGTTGGAAGAGAAGGAAAGGACAATTTAGGATATCAAGGAGATAATGAAGGAGAACATATTTCTAATAAAAATCCTTATTATTGTGAATTAACTGGTTTATACTGGGCGTGGAAAAATCTAGATGCAGAATACATAGGATTGGCACATTATAGAAGAAATTTTGTTAGTAAAAAAGGAAAAAATAAATTCGAATGTATTATAAGTAAAGAAAAGGTAGATAAAATATTAGACAATACAGATGTCATTTTACCTAAAAGAAGAAAATTATATATAGAAACAATATACTCTCATTATAAACATACTATGTATGTTGAACCTTTGGATGAAACTAGAAAAATAATTGAAGAAAAGTGTCCAGAATATTTAGAGTTTTTTGATAAAAAAATGAAAAGTCGTTCTGGACATATGTTTAATATGTTTATTATGAAGAAAGAAATATTAAATGATTATTGTGAGTGGTTATTTGATATTTTATTTGAGTTAGAGAAAAGAATTGACCCTAAACAATATTCAGCTTTTCATGCAAGATATTTAGGTAGAATTAGTGAGAGATTACTTGATGTTTGGATTGAAAAAAATGGCATAAAATATGAAGAAGTTAGAGTTGCTGATATGGAACGGTGTTAATTGGAAAAAGAAAATTTGGTCATTTTTGGTGGCGAAGGTTACTGGAAAAAAATATGATGGAAGTTTTTAGATTGGAGAAAAAACATGAAAATATTATATTATAATTGGATACAATTTGATAAAAAAAACAATGAAGGTGGAGGAGTAAATATATATCAAAAAAATATAATAGAAGAGCTAATTAAAGATAATAACAATGATATTTATTTTTTAAGTTCAGGAATTTACTATGATTTTTTAAAGAAGAAAGCATATATAAAAAAAAGTAGCAATATATATGGCAAAAAATGTAAGAGCTATAAAATTATAAATTCTACATGTGTTGCTCCAGCTAAAGCTATGTATGATGATATTGATACATATTTAAATGATAATGAAATGTATGAATTATTAAAAGAATTTATAATTGAACAAGGTGGATTTGATGTGATTCATTTTAACAATATCGAGGGTCTTTCTGCTAAGTGCTTACAAATAAAAAAAGATTTTCCTAATATAAAAATTATATATTCTCTACATAATTATTATTTGTTTTGCCCACAGGTTAATTTATTTTATAACAATAAATGCAATTGTGAGGACTTTCATGAAGGTGAAAATTGTACAAAATGCTTAAAAAATTATATCCCTCAGAAAAATTTTTTGATATTTTATAAAATAGATACAATTTTTGAAAAATTAGGATTAAGCAATTTAAGTAAAAGGATAAAATTATTTTTTAAAAAAATAAAAGGAAAACAATCTAAAGATTATTTAGATGATACTTGCTGTATGAAGACAACAAAACAATCATTTAATAGATTTAGAAAAGTAAATGTTGATAATTTAAATAAATATGTTGATGTAATATTTTCAGTATCTGAAAGAGTAAAAAATATAGCTATAAAAATGGGAGTGTTAGAGGAGAAAGTAATAACTAATTATATAGGAACAAAATTTGCAGAGAATAGTATTGATAATGCAAATTTAAAGTTAAATGATAATTATTTAACAATTGCATATATGGGATATTTTGATAAAATTAAAGGATTTGATTTTTTGATGAATACTTTAAACAAATTGCCAAACAATATAGCTGAAAAAATAAACTTTTTGTGTTATGCAAAAATTAAAACTGCAGAAGATGAAGGAAAAGTTGAACAAATTGAAAAATTAAATACAAAACTACACTTTGCAAAACATTATAATGGGTATACGCATAAAGAATTGGATGATATATTGGCAAAAATCAATTTAGGAATTGTGCCAGTTATTTGGGAGGATAATTTACCACAGGTTGCAATAGAATATGCAGCACATGGAGTACCTGTATTGGCTAGTGATTTAGGTGGTGCACACGAATTGTCTTCTTCGAAGTATTTCGTTTTTAAAAATAATAATGCAGAGGATTTTACAAAAAAGTTAACTGATATTGTTAATAATAAGATATTATTAAATGATTATTTTAAAAAAAGAAAAAAATTAACAACAATGAAAGAGCATATTGATAAATTAAAATATTATTATGAAAGGTGAAAATAATGGATGATGCAATTGATTTTGTCATAATATGGGTTGATGGTAATGATTTAAAGTGGAAAAGAGAAAGAGGTTTATATCAGAACAATAAAACTGACGATAATAGAGAAGTAAGATATCGTGATTGGGATAATTTACAATATATTTTTAGAGGAATTGAAAAATTTGCTCCATGGGTTAATAAAATACATTTTGTTACATATGGTCATTTGCCAAAATGGTTAAATACAGAACATCATAAATTAAACATTGTGAGACATGAGGATTATATTCCTACAGAATATTTACCAACGTTTAATTCACATACTATTGAATTAAATTTGCATAGAATAAAAGATTTGACTGAAAAATTTGTATATTTCAATGATGACATATTTATATGTAAAGATTTACAAAAAACAGACTTTTTTATAAAAGATAAACCATGTGATTCAGGAATTCTATCACCAGCGATTCAAGAAAATAAGATGGGAATTGGAAATGTAATTTTAAACAATATGGGGATAATTAATGAACATTTTAATAAAAATACTCAAATAAAACAAAAAAAATCAAATTGGCTTAATATAAAATATGGAAAACAAAATATAAAAAATATTTTGCTATTTCCTTGGGAGAAATTTACAGGCTTTTATGAAATGCATATTGCAAGTAGTTTTTTAAAAAGTACTTTTCAAACAATTTGGGGTTTGGAATTTAATGAATTAAATAATACTTCAAAGCACAAATTCAGAAATCTAAAACAAGATGTAAATCAATGGATTATAAGAGATTGGCAATTAGCATCTAACAATTTTATACCAAGAGAAACAAATTTTGGTAGAAATTTTAATTTAGAGCTTGAATTTGAAGAAGCAATTAGTGCAATAATTAATCAAAAATACAAAATGATTTGCTTAAATGACTCCGACGACATAAAAAATTACGAGGATAAAAAAATTGAAATAATTAAAAGTTTGGAGAAAATACTTCCAGACAAATCAAAATTTGAAAAATAATATAAATAGGAGATTTAATATGGTAATAATTTCACAATATGCTAAAAGTCTTCTTAATGCAGGACCAAAAGCTAAAATAGATGTAGAAGAAATAGTTCAAAAAGAATATAAAGGTAAAGTTTACACCTTTAAACTAACTGGAAAGGAAGCAAACTTTAATAAAGTCAATAAATTTATATTAAAAATTAGAAAAGCAATTTTTTCTATTTTATTTTTACACGGAAATGATTTAACAATAATACAGGTGCCTTTTTTAAATGATACTAGATTTACAAAAAAACTTAAAAACAAAGTAGCTTTTATACATGATCTTGAAGGAATACGACAAAAGGATAAAAGAATTGAGGAAAGAGAAATAAAATTTTTATCTACTTGTAAATATATAATAGTACATAATAATAAAATGAAACAATATTTGATAGATAAAAATATTCCGTGTGATAAAATATATGTGTTAGAAATGTTTGATTATTTGATTAATACTTATAAAGAAAATAATACTGAGGAGCTTTCAAAGAAACATTTAAAAATAATATATACAGGTAATATTGATAAAGCACCTTTTATAAAACAATTAGATACAAAAAAAATGAATTTTAAAACAAATGTGTATGGAGTTTGTAATGATAAAATAAATAATGATAAAATTTATTATAAAGGAAAATTTCCACCGGAGGAATTACCAAATTATATTGAAGGAGACTTGGGGTTGGTTTGGGATGGAAATTGTGATGAAAGCGATGAAGATGAAGGATTTAAAAACTATACTAGATATAATAATCCACATAAATTATCGTGCTATATTGCAGCTGAAAAGCCAGTGATTGTATGGAGAAAAGCTGCTGTTGCTGAAATAGTTGAAAAATATAATATAGGATATGTAATAAGTAATTTGTATGAAATTAACGATTTAAATCTTAATGATTATTATGAGAAAAAAGAAAATGTAAAAATGTTAAGCAAAAAAGTAAAAGAGGGATATTTTACAAAAAGAGTTTTAAATGAAATTTTAGAAAAAGAGCAAAGGGGTACAAATTAAAATGAAGATATTTAATATATTTTTTGAAAAAGTAAAAGAAAATTACATATTACTTTTTTGTATTTATTTTGTTACTATTTTTTTAGATACAACTACTTTAAGGATAGATTTTCCAATACTTGAAACTGTTTGTAAAATAATTCGATATATTATTTATAGTTTATTCATAATTAGAACAATTATAGTATTGCCAGATATAAAAAAAAATGTAATAAAACTAAAGATAAGTAAAGAGAATATAGTAATATTAACTTTTATTTTATTATTTATTATAAGTATAATAGGAAATTTTGTTATTACAGGAGAAAAAAGATTAATTTTTTTATCTTTAGTGTTGATTGCCTCGTATAATGTAGATTATGACAAGATAATAAAGAATATGATGAAATTACAAATTATACTAACAACATTCATTGTAGCATTGTCTATAATGGGAATAACACAAAACTATATAGTATATAGAGGAATAGAATGTAGATATTCCCTAGGTTTTGGATATACAACTAGTTTGGCTCAATTAGTATTGTTTTCAATTTTGTTAGCGATATATGGAAAAGAGTTTAAGTTAGATATTATAGAAATCTTTTATATTCAATTAATAAACCTGTTTACATATTTTATTACGGATTCAAGAGCAGAATTTATTTTTTTAGAATTCATTATTATTAGTTCTTTTATATATAATATAGGAGTATTAAATAAAATTGAAAAAATAAAGAAGTACGTATCAAAAACATTCGTATATACTTTTTGGACATATCCTGTTTTAAGTTTTTTTATTATATATTTATATCCAGTGGGTGATATTTTTGAAAAAATAAATAAAATATTATCTAATAGATTACTACAATCATATAATATCTTGAAACAATATGGAGTAAAACTATTTGGAAACAATATAGAGTTTATAGGAAATGGGATAGCAGACAAATTAAAATATGGTCCAAATGTAGCTAGTAATTATGTTGATAATGAATATTTACAATTATTGTTTTTATATGGAATGTTGTTTATATGTATTTTTGTTATATTAGTAACTATAATGTTGATAAATTTAGAACGTAAAGGCAAATATAAAGAAATATTTGTATGTTTTATATATTTAACATTTGGATTGCTAAATCCAAGAATTATAAATTTAATATATAGTCCAATTCCATTTATATTAATGCATGAAATAATTAAATGCTTGAAGAAAGAGGAATAATTCAAATATAAATATTTAGTAAAATATAAAAATTAATATTATTATTTATAATAAAAAAGCAAAAAATATTTTATCATTTGTAAAAGTAATTTTAAGTAAAAAATCATAAAAGGAGTTGAAATGAAAAAATCAATAACAAAAAATTATCTATATAATTTAACATATCAAATATTAGTAATAATTTTACCAATAATAACAGCTCCATATTTAGCAAGAACACTAGGTCCAGAAGGAACAGGAACATACAGTTATACAATTTCAATAGTAACGTATTTCATATTATTTGGTTCATTAGGAGTTGCAATGTATGGGCAGCGAGAAATAGCATTTAATCAAGAAAACAAAGAAAAAAAGACCAATATATTCTTGAGTATTTTTTTATTAAGATGCATAACAATAATTATATCAATGATAGCATTTTACTTTATTTTTGCTAGAACAGGTGAATATAGTACATATTATAAAATATTATTATTAGAAATGTTTGCTAATATAATAGATATAAGTTGGTTTTATCAAGGAATAGAAGAATTTAAAAAAACAGCAACTAGAAATATAATAGTAAAATTGTTAAGCGTAGTTTGCATATTTATTTTTATAAAAAATCCAAATGATGTTGCAAAATATCTTGGTATATATGTTGGAACAACTTTATTAGGAAATTTAGCATTATGGATTAATATAAAAAAATACATTGGAAAAATAAAATTTGAAAACTTAAATTTAAAGAAACATTTAAAATCAACAATAGCATTATTTATCCCACAAATTGCAATTCAAGTTTATACAGTATTAGATAAAACAATGATTGGTGCAATTTTAAATGATATGACAGAAGTTGGTTATTATGAACAATCTCAAAAGATAATAAAAATATTATTAACAATTATAACATCTCTTGGAACAGTTATGATGCCAAGAATAGCCAAATATTATGCTGAAGGTAAAACAGAAGAAATAAAAGGATATATGTATAAAACATTTAGGTTTGTTTTTATGCTTGCTTTTCCCTTAGTTCTTGGCATAATTTCAGTCTCAAAAGATTTTGTACCAATATTTTTTGGAGATGGATATGAGCCTGTAGTTCAATTAATAAATATTACTAGTTTAATAATTTTATTTATTGGATTTAGTAATGTTACAGGTTCACAATATCTGTTGGCTACAAAAAAGCAAAAAGAATTTACAATTTCTGTTATTTGTGGCGCTGCTGTAAATGCTATTTTAAATTATATTTTAATATCAAAATGTAAAGCATTAGGAGCATGCATTGGAACTGTAGTTGCTGAATTTACTGTTACATGTGTGCAAATATATTTTATAAAAGATTATTTTAGTATTGTTAAAATATTGAAATCATCATTAAAATATTTTGCTTGTTCTGTATGTATGTTTATTGCATCAATTATTATAGGAAATATAATCGATTCAAAAACAATATCAATTTGTGTACAAGTTGTAATAGGTGCAGTAGTATATTTTGGAATATTATGTGTGACTAAAGATGTTATGATACAAGAACTAAAAGTCAAAATTTTAGGAGGAATAAATAAAAGTGGAAAAAACAAATAAAGAAAGAGTATTATGATGTTTTAAATATATTAGCATGCTTTTGTGTTATTTGGTTACATTGTAATGGGATTAAAATGTACATAAATACAGAGAACACATAGTATGAACATTTTTAAAATTTATAATTATAGAAGGGATTATTTATATGAAAAAGATAAAAAATGAATTTAAAAAAATAAATAACAGTATTATAGTTTTTTTTATTGTATTAAGCCTAATATTAATTATATTTAAAATATTAGGATATGCACCTTTTGGAAATAATTCTGTAGCTTGTATGGATGCAAACATACAATATCTGGACTTTTTTTCATATTACAAAGATGTACTTACAGGAAAAAACAGTATACTATATACATTTAGTAACACATTAGGTGAAAGTGCAATTGCTATTTTTAGTTATTATTTAAGTTCACCATTTAATATATTAGTTATTTTATTTGAAAAAACTGAATTAAATTCTTTCATAGATATTATATTTGCATTGAAAATTGCTACAGCGGGAGCAACTTTTGCAATTTTTCTACAAGAAAGATTTTCAAATAAATTAAGAAAAATTTTTATAGTTATATTATCAATTTGCTATGCATTTATGCAATATAATATAGCTCAAAGTAGCAATATCATGTGGCTTGATGGAGTATATATGTTGCCTTTGATATTGTTAGGGGTACATAATTTAGTTAGAAAAAATAAAATTCACCTTTTAAGTGTTAGTGTGGGATTATCAATAATATTTAATTGGTATGTAGCAGGAATTAATTGCTTATTTTCTGTAATATGGTTTATATTAGAAATATGTTTCAAAGAACTAGAAGAGAATAATATTATTAAAACTAAAATTCTAAATTTTATAAAAAGTGGAGTTAAGTATGCATCTTCTATGTTATTAGGAGTAATGCTAAGTGCTGTAATTTTTTTACCTACTATAGTCTTGTTAAGAAATGGTAAAGGTGAATTTGATCTGAAAATGTTAACTAATAGTTTTAATGGAAATATAATATCTGTTGTACAAAATTACACATTAGGTTCTGTAAGTAACCCTAGTATGGTGTCATTATTTTGCGGAAGTATACCAATAATAGGGTGTATGGGATATTTTACTTCAAAATGTATTAATAAATATAAAAAAATTATAATGGGAATTTTTTTGACAGTTATGATTATGATATATTACTGGCAACCAACCAATCTAATTTTTACATTATTAAAAAATGCATCTAGCTATTGGTTTAGGTATTCGTATATATCAATATTTTCATTATTATTTATATCAGCATGTTTTTTTGTAAATTTTGAAGAATTAAAATATAATAAAAAATTATTAAAGAATACATTAATAATTTCTGTGTTAATACTTGGGTTAAATTACGTGAAATCAAGTAATAATTTAAAAAATATATATTATACTGTTGTCTTTTTTGTGATAAGTACAGTATTAATAATTGCATATAAAAAATTTGCTATGAATAGAAAAAGACGAACAATAATATCAATGTTTTTATTATGTACAGTTATAGTTGAAATGGGATATAATACTAAATTATTATTAAATAATTATCATAACAAAAATGTTGAAGAGTATAAAAAATATGTATCAGAACAGCAGACTCAAATTAATAAATTGAAATTATATGATGATAGTATATATAGAATTTCGCAAACAGCTACAAGAAATATGAGTAAGAGCAATTTAACAGCAAATTACAATGAGGCGATGGCATATAATTATATGTCTAATACAGGATATACTTCATGTCCTAATAATATACAGTTAGAGTTGTTACAAAAGTTGGGATATAAGACAGAAGGTAGTTGTATTACAATTACTAATACATCTATAATTGGTGCTGATACTTTATTGGGAGTAAAATATGTATTATCTCCATATGAAATAAATGGATTGAAGAAAATTGAAGAATTAGGTAAATTTAATAATAAATACATATACTATAATCCATATTATTTACCAATGGCATTTTTATATTATTCAAATAAAAGTAATGAAAGCATATTATCATATAATGATAATTGTTTTGAATATCAAAATGAATTTTATAGTAAATTAGTAAACGAAAAAGTTGAAATTTATAAGAAATTAAATTATGAAACTAATGAAGAAGATGGGGAAAAAATTTATGAAATTGAAATACCAGAAGGAAATTATGCAGTTTATGGAAATATAATATCAAATAAAAATATGGAGGCAAAGTTAAATATAAATAACTGTTATGAAACAGGATATTCATGTTGGCTATCTCCAAGTGTGTTTTATATACCAACTCATGAAAATGATTTAAGTGCAAAAGTTATTTTAAAAGCAAAAGAATTTAATGTAAAAGAAGAACAATTTTATGCATTAGATTTAAATAAATTACAAGATGTTGTTTCTAAATTACGAGAAGCGGAAGTGCAAAATCTAAAAATTGAAAATGGAAAAATTTTATGTTCTGTTAATGCACAGGAAGGACAATATTTATATATACCAATAGCGTACTCTGATGGTTGGACAGCAGAAATAAATGGACAAAAAGTTGATATCGAATTAATAGATAATAGCATAATAACAATTCCTTTAAAAAATGGAGTGAAAGAAATAAAATTAACATATAAGATTCCATATTTTAGTATTTCAATAATAATAACATTAATAAGTTTAATTGTTTTATTTATAATATTTATTTATAAAAAGTTAAAAAAGGAGTAAAAAATGGAAAATACTTATTTATCAGTAATAATACCATGTTATAATGAAGAAGAAAATATAGAAATATTTTATAACGAAATAAAAGTGGCATTAGGAAAATTAATAAATAAAACAGAATTGATATTTGTAAATGACGGAAGTACAGACAAAACATTGGAAAGTTTAAAGAAAGTATATGAAACTCATGAGTACAATGTGAAAATAATAGATTTCTCTAGAAATTTTGGTAAAGAATCAGCTTTGCTAGTAGGTCTTGAAAAATCAAATGGAAAATATGTAGCTATAATAGATGCAGATTTGCAACAAAATCCTAAATATATAGTTGAGATGTTAGACATATTAAAAAATAATCCGAATTACGATGCTGTAGCAGCATATCAAGAATTGCGCAAAGAAAGTAAAATAGCTTCATTATATAAAAAATGTTTTTATAAAGTATTAAATAGAATGATGGAAGTGGAAATAAAAGAAGCAGCTAGTGACTTTAGAGTATTAAAAAGAAATGTTGTAGAGGCTATTTTATCATTACCAGAAAAAAGTAGATTTTCTAAAGGAATTTTTTCATGGATAGGATTTAATACATATTATATGCCATATATGGTGGAAGAAAGAAGATATGGTACATCTAAATGGAAGTTTTCTAATTTACTAAAATATGGAATAGAAGGAATTGTATCTTTTTCAGGAAAACCATTGATGATATCTAATTATATTGGTATTATAATGGTAATTGGTTCAATTTTAGGATTTATAATAATGTTTATCCTTAATAGTATATGTAATAAAGATATTAATATGATTTGGTGTGCAATGCTTTTAATAATTTTAGTATCTGGAATTCAATTAATAAGTATTGGAATTATAGGAATATATTTATTAAAAAACTATATAGAAACTAAGAATAGACCTGCATATATAGTTAGAAATGTTATTGAAAATAAAGATATAAAGGAAGAGAAAAATGAAAAATATATTAATTATGGGAAAAGGCGTATATGTTAAATATAAAGAAATTGTTAATTATGTAATTGCAGGAGGAGTTACAACTTTAGTTAGTTTGGGAACATATTATTTATTAACTAATTTATTACTTAATCCAAAAGATGTTTTTCAACTTCAGATTGCTAATGTTGTATCATGGATGGTATCTGTTGCAACAGCATATATTATAAATAGAATTTTCGTATTTAGAAGTGAAAATAGTAATATTTTTAAAGAAATATGTATGTTTTATATAGCAAGGATTGGTACTTTGATTATAGATATGTTAAGTATGTTTATCTTAGTTAATATAATAGGAATAAATGATAAAATATCTAAAATTATAGTACAATTTATAATAATGATATTAAATTATGTTTTTAGTAAATTTTTGATATTTAAAAAAATTTATAAAAGTCATATTAAATAAACCATATAAAAACATTATGCGAGGAGGAAAAATCAATGAAAAAATACGACTACCTAATAGTAGGCACAGGCCTATTCGGTTCAATATTTGCATACGAAGCAAACAAAAGAGGAAAGAAATGTTTAGTAATAGACAAACGTTCACACATAGCAGGAAATATTTACACACAAGAAATAGAAAGGATAAATGTACATAAATATGGAGCACACATATTCCATACAAGTAACAAAGAAGTATGGCAATACATAAACCAATTTGCAGAATTTAACCGTTACACAAATTCACCAGTAGCTCGTTACAAAAGTGAACTATACAACATGCCATTCAACATGAATACATTCAACAAATTATGGGGAGTAGTAACACCTGCAGAAGCACAGGCAAAAATAGAACAAGAAAAACAAGAAGCAGGAATAACAGAACCTAAGAATTTAGAAGAACAAGCTATTAGCCTAGTGGGAAAAACAATATATGAAAAACTAGTAAAAGGCTATACAGAAAAACAATGGGGACAAAAAGCAACTGAACTTCCAAGTTTTATTATAAAAAGATTACCAGTAAGATTTATATATGATAATAACTATTTTAATGATATTTATCAAGGAATTCCAATTGGCGGATATACAAAAATAATTGAAAAAATGTTAAATGGAATAGAAGTAAAATTAAATTATGATTATTTTGAACATAAAGAAGAACTTGAAAATATTGCTGAAAAAATAGTATTTACAGGACCAATAGATAAATATTACAATTATAAATTTGGTGAATTAGAATACAGAAGTTTACGCTTTGAAACAGAAACTCTAAATGAAGAAAATTACCAAGGAAATGCAGTTGTAAATTATACAGAATATGAAGTACCATATACTAGAATAATAGAACACAAACATTTTGAATATGGTGCAAGCCTTGGAAAACAAGCAGAAGGAACTGCTAAAGAAAAAACTATAATAACACGTGAATATCCAGATAAGTGGACACAAGAAAAAGAACCATATTATCCTATTAATAATGAAAGAAATAATGGGCTATATGAAAAATATAAAGAACTTGCAAATCAAGATAAAAATATAATTTTTGGTGGTAGGTTAGGTCAATATAAATACTATGATATGGACAAGGTTATAGCATCAGCTCTGCAAACAGTAAAAGAGGAGTTATAAAATATATCGAATGTGAGGTAAGTGTATATGAAAAATAAAAAATTAGTAATAATATTAGTTATATTAATAATTTTAGTTCTTGCTATAGCTGGAGTTATCATAGCAATACAATATAAAAACAATAATACTTCAAAAATAATTCAAAGTCAGAATGAACAAAATGGAGAAGATACAATAACAGTTGATTTAAAAGAATCAAAAGATAACAAAGTTGATATCATAAACACTAACTCAAAAACAAGACCATACGCAATATCAATTAACAACACACCAGTAGCTGTTAAAGTTCAAACAGGTCTTAACAAAGCATATCTAGTATATGAAATACCAACTGAAGGTAATACATCAAGATTACTAGCATTATATAAAGACATAGATGAAGACTTAACAATAGGAACAATTAGAAGTTCAAGACATAATTTCGTAGATTATGCATTAGAATCAGATGCAATTTTTGTTCACTATGGATGGAGTCATTATGCTGAAGATGATGAAAAAGCAGGTTCAATTAATTATATAAATGGATTATTTGACAAGCCATTTTGGAGAAATAATCCAGAAAAATTAGCAAGTGAACATACTGCATATACATCTATTTCTAAAATTAAACAAACAATTAATGATAAAAAATTTAAAACAGAATCTGATAAAACAATATTATTAAATTATAATCCAGAAGATGTTGATTTATCAGCAAAAGATGAAGTAAAAACAGCAAATAAAGTTGTAATCCCATATGGAGCAAAACCAAATATTACAACATTTGTATATGATAATAATAATAAGATGTATAACAGAATGGAAAATGATAAATATTGTACTGATTATTATACTAAGGAACAAGTTAGCACAAAAAACATTATAGTACAAAAGATTAATTATTCAGTGTGCTCAGATAATTATTATTGGGATTTAAAAACAGTTGGTTCAGGCAATGGTTATTTTATAACAAATGGTTATGCTGTTCCAATAACATGGAAAAAGGATAGTAGATCAGCCAAAACAAAATATTATTATAAAGATGGCAAAGAAATAGAAGTTAGTGATGGTCGTACATATATAGAATTACAAACAAATTCACAAAAGTTGACAATTGAATAAAGTTAGATAAATTTAATAAAACAAATAATTTTAAAATATTAAAAAACACAGATATTATTGAGTACAAATATTTTAGTGTGATGCAAACCTTGGAAAACAAGCAAAATAAGTAACTTTACAAATATAAATAAAAGAGTTATAATTTTGAAGAAATAGAAGAGGAAAATATCAAAAACATGGCTTCTAATAAGTCACAAGAAAGGAAAATCAATATGTCAAAACAAAAAGTATACAGAGGACAAACTTTAAAAAGTAAAAAAAATAAAAAAACAAGAATTTTTTTGAAAATATTATTAGTATTATTAATAATGTTATTACTATTCTTTTCAGTAGTAACATGGTATGTATATAATAAATTATCAAAATTAAATTATGTAGAATTAGGAAACATAGAAATAAATGAAGGTGTAGCAGAACAACTTAAAGGCTACAGAAACATAGTACTTTTCGGAGTAGACGCAAGAGCTAATACATATGATAATACAAGAAGTGACTGTATTATTATTGCAAGTATAAATGAAGATACAAATGAAGTTAAGCTAACATCTATTTATAGAGATACTTATGTATATATTGAAGGACATGGTTATGATAAAATAACACATGCATATGCATTTGGAGGACCTGAACTTGCAATAAATACTATAAATAAAAACTTTGATTTAGATATTACTGAGTTTGTTGCTGTTAACTTTGATGCTGTTGTTGATATAATAGATGCTGTAGATGGTGTTAATATTGCAATAGAATCAGATGAATTAAAATACATAAATGATTATATTTCAGCAGTTGATTCCCAAATGGGAAAACATACACCAAGAGTTACAAAAACAGGAAACCAAACACTTTCAGGTGTTCAAGCATTAGCATATTCAAGAATTCGTTACACAGCTGGTGGAGACTATAAAAGAACTGAAAGAATGAGAGATGTATTAAATGCATGTTTCAACAAATCTAAAAAAATGAGTGTAGGAAAACTTAATAATTTAGCTGATATTTTATTACCTAAAGTGTATACTAACATAACTTCTAGTGAGATTTTATCTATGATACCAAGCATAGCACAATACAATGTTGTAGCAAGTGTTGGATGGCCTTATGAAGTTAAAGGTATTACTTTAGACAGATGGTATGGTGTTCCTGTTACATTGGAAAGCAATGTTAAAAAATTACATGCTGATTTATTTGGAAATGATGGATATGAGGTTAGTAGTAAGGTTAAGGAATATAGTAATGGTATAATAAAAAAGACTGGATATAAGTAGAAAATGAAAAGCATATAGGAAATTATAAATTTCTTATATGCTTTTGTCATTGTTTAACAGTTTTGTGAAATTTTTGTGACAAGTATTCTATTTAATAAAATTTTATGATATACTATTAACAAGTAAATTGAACTTAGATAAATAAAATTTAAAAATCTTAAAAATTTTAAATCGTAATTACCATTTCGGTAAATTTTTCAAAAATAAATTAAATTTTAGTTATTGTTAAATGTAAAATATGTTATAATACAGATATAGATTTTTTAACTAAATATCTATTTTAAAAATACCAAAACATAAGAAAGGTAACCTAAATGAAAAATAAAAAAATATTATTTATATCAAGTACAGGCGGACACTTAAGCGAATTAATGCAATTAAAACAATTATTTAACAAATATCAATATTACATAGTAACAGAAAAAACAAAAAGTAATGAATATTTAAAAAATGAATATGGAGATAAAATGGAATTTTTAGCATATGGAACAAAGAAAAATCTATTTACGTATTTTTTTATTTATTTTTTCAATATAATAAAAAGCTTTATAATTTTCTTAAGGCAAAAACCAGATATTATAGTAACTACAGGGACACATACAGCAGTACCAATGTGCTATATTACAAAAATATTTAGAAAAAAAGTTATATATATAGAAACTTTTGCAAATAGAAATACAAAAACTGTAGCAGGAAGGTTTGTATATCCAATAGCAGATGTTTTTGTTGTACAATGGAAGGAAATGCTTGAGTTATATCCAAAAGCTGAATATTGGGGGTGGATTTATTAATGATATTAGTTACACTTGGGACACAAGATAAAGAATTTAAAAGAATTTTAATTGAAGTTGAAAGACTAATTGAAGTTGGTAAAATAAACGAGAAAGTAATAGCGCAAATAGGTAATACAAAGTTTGAAACTAAATTACCAAATAGTAAAATGGAATTAATAAAATTTACTACACCTAAACAATTAAATGAATTAATACAAGATTCTAGTTTTATTATTACTCATGGAGGAGTTGGAACTATTATTGAAGGAATTGACTTAGGTAAAAAAATTATTGCAGTGCCAAGATTAAAAAAGTATAAAGAACATGTAAATGATCATCAATTACAGATTATACAAAATTTTGATAATAAGGGATATATTATTGGAACTAGATGTGTCGAGGATATAGAGAATGCTTTAGATAGAGTTGAGAAATTTGTACCTAGAAGATATGAAAGTAATAATGAAAATTTTGTGGAAAAATTAGAAAGTAAAATTGAAATATTGTAATTGGCAATTATATAAATAAAAATTTTGCAATAATATAAATATAACAAAGTATTTACAAAAATATAAAAATATGAAATAATAAAACGAAATTAAGCCATACTAATAAAAAAGGAGAACAAAATGGATAAGAAAATAGCGGTATTAATACCATGTTATAATGAAAGTAAAACAATTGAAAAGGTAGTAAAAGATTATAAACAAGCTTTACCAGAAGCAGATATTTATGTATATGATAATAATTCAAAGGACGGAACAGATGAAGTAGCAAGAAAAGCAGGAGCAATAGTGCGTTATGAAACTAAACAAGGTAAAGGAAATGTAATAAGAACAATGTTTAGAGATATAGATGCAGATTGCTATTTAATGATAGATGGAGATGATACATATCCTGCAGAAAATGCAAGAGAAATGTGTGAATATGTATTAAATGATAATGTAGATATGGTTATAGGAGATAGACTATCTTCAACATATTTTCAAGAAAATAAAAGACCATTTCATAATTTAGGTAATAAAATGGTAAGAGGATTGATTAATAAAATATTTAAAAATAATATAAATGATATTATGACAGGATATAGAGCATTTAGTTATAAATTCGCAAAAACTTTTCCTATACTATCAAAAGGTTTTGAAATAGAAACAGAAATGTCTATTCATGCAATAGATAAAAATTTTACATTGAAAGAAATTCCAGTTCAATATAGAGATAGACCAGCTGGAAGTGTTTCCAAACTAAATACTTATAAAGACGGTGCAAGAGTGCTAAAAACTATAGCAACTTTATTTAAAGAATATAAACCAAGTTTGTTCTTTAATACTATTTCAATATTTTTCTATATAATAGCATTGCTTTTATCTATTCCAGTATTATCAGAATATTTTAATACAGGTTTAGTTCCACGTTTTCCAACATTAATAGTTGCATGTATTGCATTAATAATAGGTTTATTATTGAATGTAACAAGCTTAATATTACAAGTTATAGTAAAAAAACATAGGCAACTATTTGAATTACAACTAAATCAAATATGTATTTTAAAAAATAAATAAAATGAACTCTCCATATTAAATGTATTGTTTAATAGTTGGAGAGATTTTTATTTAGAAATGTTTATTAACTTTAGTATTATTATAAAACAAAAGGTTTTATTGTATAATAAAAAGTATTAAAACAAATATAAAATGCCACATTATGTAAAAATGCATGTTTACAAATCTGCCAAAATATGAAATAATATATAAAAATTCTAGGAGGCATTATTATGAATACTAAAGAAAATTTAATTGAAAATTTAGAATGGAACAATAATATAAAAAATAAAGAAGAAAAAGAAGTTTTAGCTAGAAAAATTGCATCAAAAGTAAAAAACGATGATGTAATTAGTTTTGGTTCTGGCACAACTTCTTTTTTGGCTGTTAAGGAAATTGGAAAAAAATGCAAACAAGAAAATTTAAAGATAATTGCTATACCAACATCAAAACAAATAGAATTATTGTGTAATTATTTAAACATAAAAACAGCTAAATTAGGAGAATATGAAATAAATTGGGGATTCGATGGAGCAGATGAAGTTGATAAAAACAATTGGCTAATAAAAGGTCTAGGTGCGGCTTTATATAAAGAAAAAATGAACCTTGTAAAAACTCCGATTGTCTATATATTGGTAGACAAATCAAAGTTTGTTCAAAAGCTTGGTCAGAAATGTCCTGTTCCAGTAGAATGTGATATAGATAAAGTTGAAAATGTAAAAAATAAGCTTATAAATTTAGGGGCAATAGAGTGTAACATACGAAAAAATAAAGATTCTAACATTGAACCATTAATTACAGAAAACGGAAGATATATAATAGATGCTAAATTTAATAATGTTACAGAAGATTTAGAAAAAAAGATAAATGAAATAAATGGTGTTTTAGAAAATGGATTGTTTATAGGATATAAAAATATAGAAATTATGTTTTCATAATATATTATATGTCATAGTTTATATAAAAATATAAATATAACTAAGTATAATGTAGATATGCGATAAATTATAAATAATAAAATGTAAAAATCAATTAGCAAAAAAGGAGGCAAAAATGAAAAGCACTAAAAAAAGTATTTTATTTTCAGCCTATTCATTAGAAATTGGTGGAATAGAAACAGCACTAATAAGCTTGCTTAATTACTTAGAAAAGACCAATAAATATGAAATAACATTAGTTCTTGAAAAAAAACAAGGTGAGTTATTAGATAAATTAAATAAAAATGTTAAAATTATAAAATACACACCAAGTTATAACAAAATATTTTCAAAAGTAATAAATGGGTGTAAAAGACTAAAATTCACATTAAAATATAAAAATAAATTTGATTCATCATTTGCATATGCAACATATTGTAAAATGGCATCTGCAACAGCACAAATAGCTTCAAAAAATTCTAATTTATGGGTACATAGCAGTTATTTAGACATATTTAACAACAATAGAAACAAATATAAAGAATTTTTTGAGAAATTAAATGTAAATAATTTTAAAAATATAATTTTTGTTTCAAATAAATCCAAAAATGAATTTGAAACGATAATGAATAGAACAAACACTATTGTATGCAATAATATAATTGATTACAAAAAAATTGAAAAATTATCTCAAGAAAAGATAGAACTGAATAAGACTCAGGAGTTTACTTTTTTATATATAGGTAGAATTACAGAAGATTCAAAAAAAATATCAAGACTTCTAGAGGCTGCAAAAGTATTAAAAAATAGAAATTATGAATTTAGAATTATTATAATAGGAAATGGTAAAGATTTTGAAAAATCACAAGAGTATGTTAAAAAAAATAATTTACAAAATCATATTATATTTTTAGGTATGAAAATAAATCCATATCCATATTATAAAATATCTGATTCATTAATACTAGTATCAGAAAATGAGGGGTATCCAGTAGTTTATAATGAAGCTAAAATACTGAATTTACCAATAATAACAACAGATGTTTCAGATAGTAGACTTGACATAGAAAATAAATTTGGAATTGTGTGTAAACAAAATTTAGAAGATATTATAGATAAAATGGAGTATGTAATTAAAAATGGATTTACACCAATAATTCCAAAATTTGAAAAATTTAGTGCTGAACAATATAATGAAAGTATTGCCAGAAAAATTGAAAATATAATTAATGAAAGGAATTAAAACTTATGCCAAAAATAAGTGTTATAGTACCGGTATATAATACAGAAAAATATTTAGAAAAGTGTATAGATTCAATACTTGTTCAAGGAATGCAGGATTTTGAAATAATAATTATAAATGATGGTTCTACAGATAATTCTGAATGCATAATTAAAAGATATGAAACTAAATATTCTGATAAAATAAAATACTGCAATAAACCAAACGGTGGACTTTCAGATGCTAGAAATTTTGGAGTACAAAAAGCAACAGGAGAATATTTGTGCTTTATAGATTCTGATGATTATATTGATAAAAATTTATTTAATAATTTAGAAAAGTATATTTCACAACATGTAGATCTTATAAAATATAAATGTATAAAAGTAAATGAAAATTATGAAAAGATAGAAAAAGTTGATGGACCTATTTTTGAATGTAAGTCTGGTGAAGATGCATTTAATGAATTATATGCAAAAGATATTTTAATGGAAACAGCATGGCTATATTTATATAAAAGAGAATTTTATATAAATAATAATTTTGAGTTTCCTATAAACAAATATCATGAAGATTGGGCAATAGTGCCATACATTATTTTAAGTGCAAATACTGTAACATCAACAAATATATATGGATATTATTATGTACAATCATCATATAGTATTACTAGAAATAATAGTGATGAAAAGATATGCAAAAGAGCTTATGATATACTGGAACATTATGATAATTTAATTAAGAAACTTGAAGGTAAAGATGGACAGGCAATAGAAAATTTTAAAATCTATATGTCTAATTGCTTAATTTTGAAACTTAATGAATTACCATTAAAATATCATAAACAATATATAAAAGAATTAAAGAAAAGAAAAATAGCTGATAATATAAAAGCAAGAAATATAAAACAATTTATTAAAAAATGTATTTTGAAAGTAAATATCAAATTATATTTAAAGATTAGATAGTATGATTAATAATTAAAATTTAGAACAATATAAAATTATATTATAGAAATAAAAGATAGGTGAAAAATATGCCAAAGGTAAGTATTATAGTTCCTGTTTATAATGTTGAAAATTATATAGATAAATGTCTTGAAAGCCTTGTAAATCAAACATTACAAGATATAGAAATAATAGTAGTAAATGATGGTTCTACAGATAATTCGGAAATAATTATAAAATCATATATAGACAAATATCCTGAAAAGATTAAATATATTACAAAACAAAATGGCGGTCTTTCAGATGCAAGAAATTATGGAATGAAGTATGCAACACGGTGAATATATAGCTTTTCTAGATTCAGATGATTATGTTGATTTGACAATATATGAAAAAATGTATAAAGTCGCTATAGAGCAACTTTGTGATTTTGTAGAGTGTAATTTTATTTGGAAATATGATAATAAAGAAATCAAAGACAATGGCTATATTTATAAAGATAAACATGAAATGCTCATAAATGCGAGAGTTGTAGCATGGAATAAATTAATAAAAAGGGATTTAATTACAAATTTGCAATTGCAATTTCCAAAAGGATTGCGTTATGAAGATGTTGAATTCTTTTATAAATTATTACCACATATAAAAAAATTTGGATTTGTAAAGGAGTTTTTAATATATTATGTGCAAAGAGGAAATTCAATAGTAAACACTCAAAATGAAAGAACAAAAGAAATTTTTCAAGTACTAGATAATGTATTAAACTATTATATACAAAATGGATTTTATGAAGAATATAAGGAAGAACTAGAATATACATATACACGTTTGCTATTATGTAGTTCTTTGCTAAGAATAGTAAAAATAAAAGATAAAAAGATAAGAAATGAACAATTATATAATACATGGAAAAATTTAAATATGAAATTTCCTAAGTGGAAAAATAATAAAATTTTAAATAATAATAAAACTTGGAAAAATAGGTATATGAAAACAATAAATAAATATACATTTAGATTATATGCTTGTATATTAAAGTTTAAGAAAAATTAAATTATATGTTATATTAAGTTATGAAAAAATAAAAAGGAATGGATTAAATGGAAAAAATAAAAAAAATAATAACTGCAGAAAACTTGCTTTCATTTTTTATAATTGTATGCCCATTATTAGATATTTCTAGTTTTTTATTTAGAAATAAATTTGAAACAAATTATTCAATATCAACAATATTAAGACCAATAATACCAGGAATTATATTTGTATATATTTTTTTCAAAGAAAAGTTAAAAGATAAATTTAAAATCATAGGTGTATGTTTTATATATCTATTATATGCATTAATTCATTTATATATATACAAAAATAATATAGTAAATTGTTCATATGGAACAATAACACATGAAGCACAGTATTTGCTTAATTATTCATTTATGATATTAAATTTGTTTATATTTATAAAAACATTTAATAATCAAAATTATAAAAAATTACAAAAATCAATATTAATTTCAACAGCAATTTATATAGTATCAATATATATTTCTATAATAACAAAAACATCTTCAACAACATATGTAGAAGGAATGGGGTATAAAGGTTGGTTTGAATCTGGAAATAGTATTAGTGCTATATTATTATTAAGTACATTTATAATTTTAAGTTTTATTATGCAAATACAAAATAAGAAAATGAAAATATGTTTATTTATAGTACTTGGATTAATAGGAATATATTTACTAACATTAATAGGAACAAGAGTGGGATTAATTGGATTTATATTGGCAATTTTATGTTTTGCAATGTCAGAAATATTTTGTAAAATAATAAAAAAGATGAAAATTAGTAAGAAGAATTTTATATTACTTATATCAATATTAGTATTATTAATTTCAATAGTATTACTTGCTGGTTCAGTAACATTACAGAGAAGAAAACATTTGAAAAACATGGAAAACACTATAATAGATGAATCAACAGGAAAAGTTGCAAATATAACGGGAGATTTAACTAGTACAAGAAATAAAATAATTAATAATAATTTAGAACAAGGATTTATGTCAGAAGCACAACAACAATCTGTTATTGATTTATATAATATTGCTAAAAAATACAATATTCCAAACACAAATATACGTATGCAACAATTGATTTATCATGTTATGTTAATCAAAAATCAAAAAAATATATTATTTATGTTAGCAGGAAATGGTTATCTAATAAATACAGATGAATTAGTGTGGGAAATGGAATTTCCAGCAATATTATTAAATTTTGGAATAATAGGTTTTATACTATTTATGATTCCGATGTTAAGCATATTATTAAAATCAATAATTATATTTATAAAAAATATAAAAAAAGTAGATACAGAATTTACAATGTTACTATTAGCAACAATATTAAGTTTCGTATTATCAACTTTATCTGGATATACATTTTTCAATTCTTCGTCTATGATGATAATTATTGTAGCAAATGTATTATTAAAGATAAAAACACAAAATATTAAAAGAGGTGAATAAAATATTGCAAAAAATAGTATTTGGAATAACAGGTCTTACATTAGGTGGAGCTGAAAGAGTATTGGTTGATATAGCAAATGAATTATCAGGAAAGTTTAATATAACAATATTTACGCTATATGGGAAAGGTGAGTTTGAAAAAGAACTATCTCCAAATGTAAAATTAGTAAATATGATAGATAAATCTTATAATGAATTAACTAAAAATGAAAAAGTAAAAATTTCTTTAAAAATATTATTTAATAAGAAGTCTATTTATAATAAATATATAAAAAATAAATTTGACACTGAAATTGCTTTCCTTGAAGGACCTATAACAAGAATATTTAGTGTTGAAAATAAAGGTATTAAAAAGATTGCTTGGGTACATAATGATATAGGACAAGTTTTTGGAAAAAATTTAAAAGCTAAAATAAAAAGAATGCTAGACAAAACTTGTTATTCGAAGTATAATGAGGTAGTATTTGTTAGTAATGATAACAAAGAACAATTTGAGGAAATTTATAAATTAAATAATGATAAAATTGTAATACCTAATTATATATCTTCAAAAAGAGTAATAAAAAAATCTGAAGAACAATTTGAAAATGTATTTGAAGATGGAACTGTTAATTTCCTAACAGTAGCAAGATTGGTAAGTCAAAAAGCAATAGATAGATTAATAAAAATTCATAGTAAATTAATTAAAGATGGATTCAATCATAAATTTTATATAATTGGTGATGGACCAGAGACTAATAATTTAAAAAATTTAATTAAAGAATATAATGTAGAAAATACTTTTATATTATTAGGAAAAAGAAATAATCCATATCCATATATAAAAAAATGTGATATTTTTGCATTATTATCATATTATGAAGGTTTACCAATGACAATACTAGAAGCAAAAGTATTAGAAAAACCAATATTAATTACAAATACAGCAGCAAGAGAAGCTGTAGCAAAATATGAAAAATCGTATATAACTGATAATACAGAAGAAGGAGTATATGAAGGAATTCAAAGAAGTTTAGAAATGTTACCAAAATGGAAAAAAATGCAAGAACAAAAATATATTGAAAATTATAATATAATTAAACAAATAGAAAAGTTGGTGAAAAAATAAATGAAATTATCAATTTTGACTGCTACATATAATAGAGCTAATTTGTTAAATAGATTATATAAAAGTATTGTTGATAATTTATATGATAAATTAGATATAGAGTGGCTTATTATGGATGATGGATCTACTGACAATACTCGGACAAGTTGTTAAGAATTTTAATAAAGTAGAACATTTTGAAATTAAGTATTTCAAACAAGAAAATCACGGAAAAATGCAGGCTATAAATAATCTTATGCAATATGTTACAGGTGAACTTGTTATGGATTGTGATTCTGATGATTATTTTATAACTGGAGCTTTTAAAAATATTTCAGAACATAGTATGGAATTGTTGAAGAATGATAATTTGTATGCATCAGTTTTTTTAAGAAGCGGTGAATATGCAAATATAAAAGGAAAGTCCTTTGAAAATACTAAAGATGAAACTACAATGTTTGATATGTATTTCAAACAAGGAATGGATGGAGAAAAGGTATTAGTATATAAATCTTCTATAAGAAAATTATACAAATATGAATTAAAAAATGGTGAAAAATTTATTACAGAAGCAAGTTTGTTTTATAAAATAGAAGAAAAATATAAGGTTAAATGTTATAATTTGGAAGTGGTTTCTGGAGATTATTTAGAAGAAGGATATACTAAAAATTTTATTAAATTATTTATAAATAACCCACAAGGATATTTACAATATTTTCAAGATATTTTAGCTAGAGATACAAAAGGTGTTAAATTTGATAAAAGGTTATATGTAATTAAACACTATATTTTGTTTTCAAGCTTATGTAATAAGAAGGTATGTGTTAAATGTGTAAGAAATCTTTGGGATAGGTTGCTGGTTTTGATGTTGATTTTGCCGGGAAGGTGGAAGTCAAAGAGGTTTGTTGGTAAAAATTACAAAAAGGAGGAAAAAATGGAAGATAATAAGTATGCTATAGAAGTAAATGATGTATATAAATCTTTTAATGTTTTTTATGATAAAACAAATACTATAAAAGAAAAAATGCTATTTTGGAATAAAAGTAAAAAAGAAGTTAGAACAGTTTTGAAGGGGATAAATCTAAAAATAAAAAAAGGAGAAGTTGTTGCATTAATTGGTGTTAATGGTAGTGGAAAATCAACATTATTAAAGCTAATGACTAAAATTATATATCCAAACAAAGGTACAGTTGAAACTCATGGTAAATTAACATCGTTATTAGAGTTGGGAGCTGGATTTCATCCCGATTTTTCAGGAAGGGAGAATATATATTTTAATGCATCTATATTTGGATTGACTAGAAAAGAAATTGACAATAGAATTGATCAAATAATAGAATTTTCAGAGTTACAAGGATTTATAGATAATCCTGTTCGTACATATTCTTCTGGAATGTATATGAGGTTAGCTTTTTCTGTAGCTATAAATGTAGATGCAGATATATTATTAATAGATGAAATATTATCAGTAGGAGATCAACATTTTCAAGAAAAATGTTTCCAAAAAATAGAACAGTTAAAATTAGAGGGAAAAACTATAGTGTTTGTTACACATGGAATGGAATCAGTTAGAAGATTTTGTACTAGAGCAGTATGGTTACATGAAGGAAATATTAGATGTGATGGTGATGTGGAAGATGTAGTAAAAAAATATTTAGAAGAAACTGCATAATAAATTGAAAGTACGAAAGGAGAAATTAATTTTGAATATATTCAGTAAATTATATAATTATAGAGAATTGTTAAAAACAAATGTAAAAAAAGAAATAAGAGGAAGATACAAAAATTCATTTTTAGGTGTACTGTGGTCTTTTTTAAATCCATTATTACAATTAATAGTATATTCTATAGTGTTTGGTGCTTTATTAGGGCAAGGAAATTCAACATATCATATATATGTGTGTGTTGGTCTTATTCCATGGACATTTTTTGTTTCAACTGTCCAACAAGCTGCATATACCGTAATTGCAAATGGAAATATAATAAAAAAAGTATACTTTCCGAGGGAAATTTTGCCTATATCAATAGCAACTAGCGGAGCAATTAATTTTGTGATATCTACATTAATAATATTAGGATTTGTAATATTTTCACCTTTAGGATTATCTTGGCAAATTCTATGGTATCCTGTGATATTATTGATTCAATATATATTAATATTGGGAATATCTTTTATATTATCTGCTATTACAGTATATATTAGGGATATAGAACATATTGTAGGAGTTGTACTGATGGCAGCATTTTATACAACCCCAATTGTATATAAACTAGAACAGTTACCAGAAAATTTAAGAATAATAATGAAGTTAAATCCAATGACATATATAATAAATGGATATAGAGATATTTTTTATTATCAACAGTGTCCAAATTTTGAGCACTTAGGAATATTGTGTGTGGCTTCTATAATATTACTAATTATAGGATATTTTATATTTAAAAAGTTGCAAAAAGGTTTTGCGGAAGAATTATAAAAAACTAAAGATTGGAGAGAGTATAATGAACAATGATGTATTATTTTCTATTATAGTTCCTGTATATAATACTGGGAAATATATAAAAAAGTGCTTAACATCTATAATTAATGCAATTGATACAGATTGTGAAGTAATTATTATTAATGATGGTTCAACTGATGATTCTGAAAATATAATAAGAGATTTTATTGAAGAATTACCTGATAAATTTAAGAAGAGATTTATTTATAAGTATAAAGAAAATAAAGGACTAGCTGATACTAAAAATGTTGGAATAGAATTATCTACTGGGAAATATATAAGTGTAATTGATTCAGATGATTATATTTCAGATGATTTTTATACTGTAGCAAGAAGATATGTGAATGAAGGGTATGATGTAATTGTATATGATTTGTATATAATTTTTGAAAACAAGGAAAAAAATATTGAAAGTGGAAAGAAAAACCAAAAACAAGTTTTAAATAATTATGTAGCTAGAGCTTGTAAAGATGATAAAGCAGATTTTAAATTAGCACTTTTATGCGGAGCAATGCAAGGTTCGTCTTGTAATAAAATAATAAAAAAAGAATTGTATAATCCATATAAATTTCCAACCAGTAAACAATACGAAGACACTGCTGTTACTCCTTTTATAATCGTAGATGCTGAAAAAATAAAATATGTTCCATATCCACTATATTATTATGTGCAAAGAGAAAAATCAATTGTTTCTACCAACACATATATATCTGCCTTTTATAAAATATGTGAAAATATTTCAGATGTATTAAAAGAAAATGAGCTATATGAAAAATATACACAAGTCATAAATGAATTTTTTGTAGATAGAACTTTAGAAACATTATATCAAGATTATAAAAAAGGTAAAAAAGACTTTAATAATAATATAAAAGATTTTTCAAAGAAAAATAAAAATACAATTAAGTATATTTTGGATAAAAAATTATCATATAATGAAAAAAATTGGTATTCTCCAAGACAAAGAAAATTGTTAAATAATGTTTATACATATATTTACAATGAAGAGTTAAAAAAGATAAATTGTATTTTTTTTAAAAGAAGACTTGTAAACTATTTAAGAAAAATTTATAGAGGATTTTTTGAATTAGTAAAAATTATTATAGGGGGAAGATAAAAATGGAAAAAATAATACATTATTGTTGGTTTGGTGGTGCAAAAAAGCCAAAAAAATTAAAAAAATATATTAAATCTTGGAAAAAATATTTACCAGAATATAGAATAATGGAATGGAATGAGCAGAATTTTGATGTTAATATGTCAAAATTTTCAAAAAGTGCATATGAAAATAAAAAATGGGCTTTTGTTTCAGATGTAGCAAGAATTTATGCTCTTTTTGAATTCGGGGGAATTTATTTTGATACTGATATAGAAATTATTAAAAATATTGATGAAATATTAAAGAGTAATATATGGCTAGGAAAAGAAGATGCAAATTATTTAGCAACTGCAATGATAGGAGTGAAAGAAAAGAAAAATAAACATATTGGAAATATATTAGAAATGTATAAAAAAATAGAATTTAATAGAGAAGATTTATATAGTGTTACTGGTCCAAAATTGTTAACAAAGTATTTTGAAGGATTAGGATTAAAAAGTGAAGATAAAAATCAGATACTAGAGGATGATGTTCATATATATGCAAAAGACTATTTTAATCCTAAAACATATGATGGTAAAAATCAAAAGTTTACAGAAAACACATGCATTGTGCATCATTTTGATGCTACATGGACAGATATGGATGAAAAAATAGCTATATGGTTTGTAAGAAGAAAAATGGGATTCATGGCTAAATATGTATTTTCAGTATCAAATAGAATTAAAAAAATAACAAAGGGAGATTAAACTATGCATTACGATAAAACTGTAAAAGGGATAATGATTCTTATAATATCAGTATTAATTATATTATCTATTTCTATTAATCCAAGCAAGGGAACACAATTAGATAACTTTATATATGGTAATTCTATTATAGGGTTAATAGGTATAGGAATTATTTATTGTATGATAGAGAGAGTTTCTAAAATATCTGATAAAAGATTATTAATTTGTGCTACTATTTTGGGAATATTTTTTGCGAATTGTTTAATTATTGGAAATAGTATAAATTGTTATTTTGATTTAAGTGGAATACTAGCTTCAAAAACAACAATTATAAAAACAATAAGTAAATTAATTAGTTATACTATAATATTAAGTTGTACAATAATAATTATATTTGATTTTTTTAATAAGAAAATTGAATGTGCAGATATAAACAATGAAAAAAATAGAATTTTGAAATTATTTTCAACAAATAGAAAAGTTTTCTTTATTTGTTGGATGCTAATTTTTATAGCTTGGATACCATATTTTTTAAAATATTATCCAGGAATTGTAACACCTGATTCAGTTGACCAGATAAAACAAGCATTAGGGATATCTACATTAAATGCACATCATCCAATATTGCATACAATTATAATTAAATGTGCAATGACCATAGGAAGTTTTATAAAAAATCAAAATGCAGGTATAGCAATATATTCGATAATACAAATGTTAAGTATGTCAGCGATTTTTGCATTTTCAATATACTATATGAGTAAAAAGCAGATTCCGGTTTGGATTAGAATTATATCATTATTTTTCTTTGCATTATACCCTGTAAATTCAATGTATAGTATAACTATGTGGAAAAATATTTTATCTGCAGGTTGTATACTATTATTTCTAATATGTATTACAGAAATATCAATTAACACAGAGAAATTTTTTAAATCAAAATTAAAGATTATAATAATGATAATAATTTCTTTGCTAATTATATATTTGTTAAACAATGGAATTTATATAATTATATTAACATTACCATTTTTATTTTTTAAAGCTAAAAATAATACAAAGAAAATGTTTTTTATATGCTTTACTATAATAATTATAACTAGTATGATAAATGTTTTAATATTTTCCATTCTAAATATAAAGAAAGGCTCTATAAGAGAAGCACTATCAATTCCATTACAACAATTTGCTAGAACAATAAAGTATAGAGAAAATGATTTAACCAATGAGGAAAACAATATTATCCATAAGTTTTTACCTTCTAATAATTTAAGTGAATTATACAATCCGACTCTGTCAGATCCAGTAAAAAAAGAATTTAATGATGAATATTTTAAAGAAAATAAATTAGAGTTTGTAGTTATCTGGGCAAAATTGTTTTTGAAATTTCCATTGGAATATGTAGAAGCATTTTTATGCAATTGTTACGGATATTGGTATCCGAATGCTCAGAATTGGGTAGTATCTAGAACCATTACAGAAGATAGTCAGTTAGATATACATCAGGAATCTAAAATTAGTAGTGATATAATTAAACGAATAGATTCTTTAATAGATAGAAGAGATATTCCAGTGTTAGGTATGACATATAGCTTAGGATTAATGTTTTGGTTAGTATTAACGGCACTTATGTATTGCATATATAAAAAAAGTTATAATTTAATTTTAATATATATACCAATTTGTATATTATGGTGTACAGTTATTGCTTCTCCAGTTTTTTGCGAATTTAGATATCTTTATGGTATGGTTGTAAGCATGCCTTTACTATTAAGTATGCCATTGCTAACAAGGAAAAAAGTAAAATAAAAGAATAAAGAAAAATGAGGTGAAAAACCATGTGGGGAGACATATCAATAGCGTTCCTACTAGCATTTATAACAGCATTTGTAGTAACACCATACACAATAAGGCTAGCAAATAAAGTAGGTGCAATAGACATACCAGAGAAAAGAAGAATAAATGAAGAACCAACACCACGTTTAGGTGGTATTGCAGTAATAATTGGATTTCTTGTATCATGCATATATTTACTAACAATAATGACACTAGAAAAAACATTCAATCCATTTGGAGAAGAACAATATTTTCATAAATTAATAGGACTATTATTAGGAATAATAATTCTTGCAATATTTTGCTATATAGATGATGTAAAAGGTCTTCCTGCTCTAGTAAAATTACTAGGACAAACTATAGCAGCAGTAGTGGTAGTTTCCTTTGGAACTAAAATAGATAATCTTACAATACCATTTCTAGAACATACATTAGATATAAACAATAGTATATATATCTACATTTTATCAGTAGGTTGGATAATAGGTATAACAAATGCAATAAACTTAATAGATGGTTTAGATGGTTTATCATCTGGAATAACATTAATATCATGCTTTTCACTAATAATAGTGTTTACAATGAACGAATCTCCAATTATTGCAATAATACTAATAACAGCTTTAGCAGGAGCAATTGTTGGATTTTTACCTTACAATTTCAATCCAGCTAAAACATTCATAGGTGATACAGGAGCACAATTCTTAGGCTTTTCACTAGCTGTGATATCAATATTAGGAACAGCCAAAACATATACATTATTAGTTTTAATTTCGCCTCTAATAATATTAGCTCTTCCAATATGTGATACATTATTTGCAATAATCAGAAGAATAATAAAAGGTCATTCAATAAAAGCGATATTTGCACCAGATACTGGTCATTTACATCATAAATTAATGAAAAGAGGATATACACAAAAACAAGCAGTATTAATACTTTACGGAATTAGTGCATGCTTAGGTATGTTTGCAATTATTCTTTTGGAAAGTGGAATTTGGAAAGCACTTTCTTTTGCATTAATGGTTATCGCTATAATAGCTGTAGGTTACAAAGATTTTTTCAAAGTTAAAGTAAATAAGACTGAAAGAAGTAAAAACAATATGAACAATACAAATAAATAGAATAAACATTACATTTACATGAAAGGGAGGGACATAAAGCAATGCAAGAAGATAGGTTAATGAAACCAGGTCTTGAAAATTTTAATGAACAAAATTTAGAAGTTTCATTAAGACCTCAACTATTAAATGAATATATAGGTCAAAGCAAAGTAAAAGAAAATATGAAAATATATATAGAAGCAGCTAAAAAGAGAAATGAAGCCTTAGACCATGTTCTACTATATGGACCTCCAGGACTTGGAAAAACTACACTTGCTAATATAATAGCAAATGAAATGAATTCAAATATAAAAGTTACATCAGGTCCAGCTATAGAAAAGGCAGGAGATTTAGCAGCCTTACTTACAAATTTACATGAATCAGATGTATTATTTATAGATGAAATACATAGATTAAATAAAAATGTCGAAGAAATATTATATCCAGCATTAGAAGATTTTAGTTTAGATATTATAATTGGGAAAGGCCCAACTGCAAAATCAATTAGAATTAATTTACCTAAATTTACACTAATAGGAGCAACAACAAAAGCTGGAACATTATCAACTCCATTACGAGATAGATTTGGAATTGTTGATAGACTAGAACTGTACACTACAGATGATCTTGCTATTATAGTAAAGCGTTCAGCCAAAATATTAGATATAGAAATAGATGATGAATCAGCACAAGAAATAGCAAGACGTTCAAGAGGAACACCAAGAATTGCAAACAGATTATTAAAAAGAGTAAGAGATTATGCAGCAGTTTTAGGAGATGGAAACATAGAAATTAAAGTGACCAAAACAGCTCTAAATCGTCTTGAAATAGATGAAATGGGACTAGATGAAATTGATAGAAAATTGTTAGATGTGATGATTACAAAATATGCTGGAAGACCAGTAGGAATAGACACTTTAGCAACAACAATTGGAGAAGAAGTTGAAACATTAGAAGATGTATATGAACCATATTTAATTCAAATAGGTTTTATTGCTAGAACAGTAAGAGGAAGAATACCTTTACCAGCTGCGTATGAGCATTTGGGGTATGCTAAAGAGAACGGAACTTTTTG